>ENA-ORXM01000678-ORXM01000678.1-marine-metagenome-genome-assembly--contig:-NODE-678-length-55792-cov-5.368967_pt1 | contig 55792 bp, 43 predicted proteins | sample MGYA00237867_ERZ511480 | MGnify/ENA primary metagenome ERZ511480 (study PRJEB26309, sample SAMN06266103) | marine metagenome | isolation source: Algal blade | place: United Kingdom:Sidmouth, United...
AACATATTTACATGTAAACAAAATAATAGTGTAAACTATGTACCCGAAGAAGTGTAAACTATGTGCCTTATAATACATAGTCCCGCATTTGCATCAGATATATTTCGATTTGGTTCTGGATTTATAGTGGTCGGTTGTGCTTGTGAGGCGACTTGCTTTTTCATTGCTTCCAGCTGAGCTTTCATATCTTCGAAAACTGATTTATCTACTGTCTCTACATTAGGATCAATATGATTAGCTTCTTGCACTTCATTCAAATCATGAGCCAAATCATCGCAAAACTCCTCAGGAGCTGGTGCATAATTAGAAGATGGATCGTCAGCATGAGCTTGTTTTTTCTTGAATCTATCTAGTATATTATCGAAAACAGATCCTTCGGCGGTCTTTACTTTTGGATTTTCTTTATTCTTATTCCTGACTTCCTGTACTACTTTCTTGAGCAGGTTTCCCATAACATCTCCCAGCATAAGTATTATTTTTGATTTGGTTAAAGATATAAATTCTATTGATATTCTGCAAGTTACAATATCTATTATGAGTTAGCTGACTTGGCAAATTCATTTATCTATGCGGAATCAAGTTGGTCAAAAAATTGCTGAGCATTTAGAATATGTGCTTCCTTCTTAGATACATCCATTTTATCGAAGGTACGCACCAACATTCCTAGACGCGGATTACCGAGAAAGAAATCGCGATGACTATCCATAAACCTCCAGAAAAGTCCATCCCATATTTTATGCCAATCTTCTTTTTTGTAATTGCTCATTTTCAGTATATAATTTGATCCACTTATGTAGGGTTTGGTGGCAAATAAACCACCATCAGCAAACTGACTCATGCCATATACGTTAGGAACCATTACCCAATCGTAAGCATCTATAAAGAGCTCCATGAACCAACGATAAACTTCTTTTGGATCAAATTCGCAAAGCAGCATAAAGTTTCCTAAGATCATCAGACGCTCTATATGATGACAGTATCCAGTCTTCAATACCTTCTTGATGGTTCTATCTATTGGCGCTATCCCCGTGGTCCCATCGTAAAATGACGAGGGTATTTTTCTGGTAAAATTCCAATAATTCTTTGTGCGAGAATAGACGCCCTTAGCTTCATACATCCCTCGAATAAATTCACGCCAACCCATAATTTGTCGAACAAATCCTTCTAAAGAATTAATAGGGACATCATACTTTTCAGCATATTCGATCGCTTTTTCTATAATTTCTAAAGGTTTGACAAGTCCAATATTTAGCATTGGAGTCAGCACGCTATGATGAAGGAAAGAAACTTCTTTTACGATGGCATCCTCGTAATCCCCAAACGCATGAAAGCGGTGCATAAAAAAATGTTGTAAACTTCTGTTCGCCTCAGCATGTGTATATGGATATTTTGCCTCACTGGACACCTGACCGAGATTATCATCAAAGTGTTCTTCTACATACTTAATTGCTTCGACCCATCGCTCGTTATGTGTAGGCAAATACATCTGAGGCACTGTACTTCCCTTAGGAAACTTTTTTCGATTCTCTGCATCAAAGCTCCACTTCCCTCCTATTGGTTCTCCTGCTGCATCTATTAGTATGTCGCGACTCTTTCGTTGCTGTTTATAAAATGTGGTTTGAAAGAATGACTTTTTATCTGGCTTAAAGAAAGTTGCTAGTTCCTCTTTAGTATTTATAAACAATTCACTTTCAGAAATGTCTAGTTGTATTTTATTAGCAGCTGTGCCTATTTTGATTCTTTTCTCTAGCAAAAAGTCAGTGGGATCCATGCAATGAATATGGGTGACTGATTCATTCTTCAGTGAAGGGATTAGATGACGTATATCTGAAATCTTTTCTCTGGATTCTATATAGTGGACTTCTACCTGATTATTTTGCAACAGTGCTTGATAGGCCTTCATGCTTGCTCTATGAAAAGCTATTTTGGTTTTATGGAAATCATACTGTTTGAAATAAAGATGCTCTTCAATAAGATAAACTGGAAATTTATTTTTAAAGGCAGGATGAGTGTCGAATAATTGATGTGGGAATATTAAGTTTACGTGTTTCATATTTATAGTTCTATTTGGGGGAGTCTCGAAGAAAAGTATCGAGACCGGGTCATTCGTTTCTACTCATGCCATCCAGTCCTCTTCCGTATAGCACATCTTCGTCTCCCCTCGTTCCTCATGGAGCCTTTAGCTGTGCTTACCTCATACGTCCTAGCTGGTATTCGTACCACTTCTACCCCTCTCCCAAAATTAAAGAAATTATTGTTCCCATAAAAAAAGGTGCCTTGAATACAAGACACCTTATTTATTGGATATTTTATTTGATACCTCCTTTACAAGATATTTTATATTATACCACTATATGATCCATTGTTTCCAACTCTGGATTTTTTGGATCTGGACCGTACTCGTTCGGTCCCTTATCACCCTCCGTAACTGCTAGGATTAAACTATAAATAGGAATTAACATGAACCAACCACTTTTACCCACATCATGCATTCTTCTAACAGCAACGGCAATAGTCGGGATAAGCATACCCAAAGCAAAAATTAAAATAAATATAGCACTCAACATTTCTGAAATGTTAGATAACAAACCACTAATAAATGCTACGAGTATATAAATAATAAAGTAAAATAGTACAAAGTACCAATACTCAGATCTCCTAGCTCTTCCTTTAAAATTTGCATAGTTTTTCATGCAATGCATAAAATACTTCATATCATTTAATTTTTAATTGGTTAATGGCATAAGGTATAAATTTATTTGTACATAATCAGACAATTATATGAAATATTCTATACGTAATACTTATTCGAGTTCATTCTGGTCAATATTTATTTTGTGACGATGTGGACGCACATGCGTAGCTAAAATTCGTCTTTTCTCTTGTTTTACTATTAGATTATTTCGGTGTCCCCAAATTTTATCTCTAGCTGCCTTACCAGCAGATTTTAAATCTACTATAGGAAAAGGATAATTATTGCCGATTTTCACATTGTACATATCTTGCTCGATAGCGGTCATCTTCCATGGTTCGTGAATGAGTGATGAGGGCACTCCACTTAACTCTGGCACCCATTTTTTTATATAAACTGCATTTGGATCTTGATCTTGAGATTGCTTGACGGGATTATAGATTCTAACTATATTAGTCCCCGTTGTACCAGCTTGCATTTGAAATTGGGGATAATGGATTCCAGGTTCATAGTCTAAAAATAATCTGGCAAGGTGATAAGTTCCGTGCCTCCAATCTTGATCTAAGTGATGACATAAAAACGATACTACCATAGCACGCATTCTGAAATTGATCCACCCAGTATCTATTAGACATCTCATGCAGGCATCTACTAATGGGTATCCAGTATTACCTGTTTTCCAAGCTTCTATAAATTTTTGTTCTCTGGTGTGATTCAGTAACTCATAACCCTGATTGACACAAGCATTCTCGTAGCGACATTCTACTTCAAACTTCTGGATGAAATGATCATGCCATTTGAGTCTGGTCATCATTCCCTTAAAAGCTCTCTTGTATTTATTGTAGTTTGCACTCGCTTTGACATGATGCAGTGCTTGTTTTACACTAATATTACCCCACGCTAAGTATGGCGATATCCTACTGCAGGACTTCCGACTCTCTAAAGGTTTGGAAATATGCCAGTAGTAATTTTTACCTCTATCATCTGTAAATGATTTAAGATAGCGCCAAGCATAGCTTTCTCCTCCTGCCTGAAAGCTTGCAACTTCTTTTTTAACAGGTTCTAGGATTGTATTATCTAATGGAAAATTATTTTGAAATGGTACACTATCCTGTTTTTGAAAGGTATTTAATACGATTGGCTTATTCATCGTTACATACCAGTTCTTATCCCACCTTTTACGATTCGTAATTCCTCGCTGTACTCCGTCTCTCTGGAATTGTGTCCAATTAACGCATTTAGAGTCAAGCAGTTTCTGCACAGCCTTATCTCGATCCCATGTGATGGCTGTACCACTCTCTTGATAAGAGTAGATATTTTTTATCTTAAATTGATTCGTTATTTGCTTAAAAACGTCTATTGCCTCACCATACATAATTTTAACTGAATGATTATGGGGAAGAAGCGTTTTATTTAGACAAAGTAAACTCTGATATATAAATCTAAGATGACGGATCGAGGTGTCTGGATAGTTAATCAAGCTTGGCTCAAACAGATAAAGAATAAGATAAGGTAAAGAATTATTTTCGGCGACATTAAGTGCAGCATGGTCTTGAGAGCGTATATCTCTTTTCAACCATACAATATTTATTGACCGCTTATCAGATGTTATCAAAGTATCCTCTTTACCTCAATGTTGACATGCCTCCGTCGACATGCATAATCTGTCCTGTAATCCAAGTAGATTCATCACCTAGAAGAAACCGTGCCATAGAAGCTATATCCTCTGGCGTTCCTATTCTTTTTAGTGGATGTCTTTCATTGTTAGCTTCTAACTTTTGTTCACTATTTAAGAGTTTTTCAGCCAATGGCGTATTTGTAAGAGAAGGCGCAATAGCGTTTACACGTACGGTAGGTGCAAACTCAGCGGCTAGTGATTTCGCCAGTCCTTCGATTGCTCCTTTAGAAACAGAAACTTGAGAATGAAAATTAAATCCTGCTTGCACGGCTACTGTGCTAAATAATACAATAGAGGCATTTTCACTATTCTTTAATTTTGCCAAACAAGCTTGGATAATCTTAATGGCTCCTATTACTTGTAAGTTAAAATCACTAACGAAGTCCTGTGGTTTGATGCGCCCGAATGGCTTAAGGTTGATAGAGCCAGGACAGTAAACTATACCATCAAGAATATCAGGAATGAAATCTAGACTAAACTCAGAAGCTACATCCAACTGATGTGTATGTAAATTTTTAGTTGCGTCAATTGGTGTATCATTATAAGTGCCATAAACTTGATGACCATCCGCTAAAAGCCTGCTAGTAAGCGCCTTTCCTATACCAGAAGATGCTCCTATAATTAAGTAATTTTTCATGATGGTAAAACAGAATAGCTTAGGTAATGTTTAATCAAATTTTTAATATTGATTTTGCAAATATCATAAGCAAGTATGAGGCTAAAATAGTTATTTTAATCTTTTGCGAAAGGGGTATGTAAGGGACGACTGATTCATCCTATGCCTAGCCTTGGAGGAGTGCAAGGATGATAGAGGGAGACGTGCCGCTGGAGGCACGGAAGCGGTACCGAGCTGACTAGCGAGCCTGGAGGGGCCCGACCCTCAGTATTAATGAGAATGATCAATTTGTACAATAAGGTATCTATAAGTTTACATTCGCCTTATAATTAGTAATAAGCTACTGAGGGATTCGCCCTAGGCTAAAAGATAATAAAGTTAATGTGTGTACTCGATATCTATAGTTTGATAATATCCTCCGCTAAGGCAGTTTTGATATTCTGCCAAATATATTTCCAAAAAGAGGTGGTCGGATCGCGATCTATCGTAATCGATATCTTATCTTTTTTTTCGTCTGGTATAGTGCCATCATCATGAATCATAATATTTGCAAGAGAAGAGACAATCTTACGTTTATTGTTTTCTTCATCCAGCAGTATTAGTTTTAAATCCTGATAATCAATAGTCAGATCACAGCTTGAATTATGGAGATTACCCATAATATTGAAGTCTACAGAATTTACAAATCCAGTCATTCTAGAATTTTGATTAGGAATCATAAGTTGATCAAGATCTTTTAATGGTAGATTATCGATAGCTCCAGTAAATTGAAAAGTGCCTTTTGGATCAATGGTTGAAAACGACCAGTTACCTTTAACCTTTGCCTCCTCCATAAATTTTGTTTGAAAAGAAATATAAGTTTGTTTCTGATTGACATTAGAGAAATTACTGATCGTACTGTAGATATTTTTGAATTTTAATTTACCAGGTTCTCGACTTAAGTCTTTATGTATTTCATGCTGTAAAAATCCATTGACTACAAGGACATTATCGAAGTTCATATCAATCAATGCCCTATTTATCTTCTCTCCATAGAATATCCTATTTCGAATATTGTCCTCAAGAGACTTATCCCTATAGAGCTTGGCGACGGGTGAATTTAGATACACAGAATCAGCAAAAAATGCTAGCTTTCTGTTCTTACTATTCTTCAGCTTAAAGTTAGTAAACTTAATATTATCGATGTTAATATCAACATGATCTCGTTCTAGAGAAAGCAACTTATTGTAGCTAGTCCTGTCATGTTTAGTAAAATATCGAAAGTCATTAATCGTAAAGTTACCATATTTTAGCTGTCCAAAATTGCTCACAAGGTATTCGTAGTTTCCAACTTTGAGATGTAAACTATCGTAGCTGCAGTAAGAATCTGAGTATTGGAATGGTAAATGATTATTGAGGGTTTTATCGCTCACCATGATATCTCTTAGAATCAGGTTAAAATCATTTATCGTAAGCGTTATAGAATCCTGCGTATTATTTAATATCATAACTTCCGCAGACTCTAACTGAAATTTGTCGATATAAATATCTATGGCTTTCTTCGATTCTCCCGCGGTCTTAGAATCAGCAGATCGATTATTAGATTTGTGATGGGTAATGACGGGTTTGGATAATATTAGGTTATCTAATATTATCTTATCATTTTTCCATAACTGGTAATATTTCAATCCATTAATATCAATATTTTCAACTGCAATTTTTGATGTATAGTTATCCGTGGAGTCAGCGTCATAATATACCTCTAGAGGCCTGCACGTAAGTTGGTGCTTCCAAAGATTAAACTTTACATCGTGATTTTTGACATAAATGGAACTGGGCATATCCTCTGCTATATAAGCGTTTATTTTCTGCTGTACCCAAAACTGTACCCCTATACCTACGAAGATTATTGTTAGAAGCAGTAGGGATATGCTTAAAATCCATTTTTTCATTAGTGCGGACATATCAGTTCTCAAACCTATGTGCAACAAAAATGTTCAATCAAAATTTTTATTTGATAGAGAGCTAACCGAGAGTGCGGTCTCAAAAGTAGCTATGTCCATAAAATAATTGTTTGAAAGTGCTAGACTTAGTCGGACTCTTGCTATACTTGTGTCTTGATGTATTGTAATGGCTATGACTATAAGTATTTTCATTCTCTTCGCAATTATTGGAATTGCCACGATTCTGTTCGTGACAGAAATATTTACTATTGATAAAACTGCTTTTCTGGTCATGGTATCGTTGATCGGATTCAGAATCATAGATGGAAATGATGCCATCAAGGGATTCAGTAATCCCGCCGTTATAACTATTATGGCACTTATGATCATATCGGCTGCGTTGGAATCAAATGGTTCTATAAAGTTGCTCGCCAAAAATTTAATTCCTTTACTGAAAAAACCTTTGTTGTTAGCTCTACCAATAATTATGTTAATTGTCGGGAGCATATCTGCATTCATAAGTACTACCGCTGTAGTCATTATTTTTGTAAAAATCATGCCTACCCTTTCTAAGAAATACAACATTGAAATCTCGAAATATATGATGCCCATTTCATTTGCAGGTATATTGGGTGGGTCTTGCACATTGATGGGAACGAGCACTAACCTGATTGTAAATCAGATTGCAGTAAGTCATGGAATTGAGACATTTACATTTTTTAAGCAGACTCCTCTGGCATTCCTTTTATTGGTGATAGGCGTATTCGTTACTACCTGCATGGCAGTCCTATTCCTCAGGGTAATTCCAAATAAGCGTAAAAAGAAAATGTTAGTTAATCAAGAGAACTTTATCTCTATGATTAAGATAAAAGAGGGCAGCAGCATGATAGGAAAGCAGTATCGAGAAAGCTACCTCTATAAAGATGAGGACAGCAGACTGCTGCAAATAAGAAGGCAAGAAAGAATCTTAAATAACCCTAGCTATTGGGTAAAATTTAGAGCAGAAGATATCCTAGTGATACGGAGTAATCTAGAGAAAGTAATAGACCTAAAAAAGAACCCATACTTAGAAGCTGTCTATGATGCCAAAACAGCAAATAAGCCTATAGAAAATGGGAAATTAATAGAGATATTAGTGCTTCCTGGCTCCAAGCTAGTCGGTAAAAGTTTAGTTAATCTCACGAGTTATGATTTGGATAGCGCAGTACCAATAGCGTTGCATAAACACAAGAATATTCTTAATACGAGTGAAAGACTTATAGAAAACAGACTAAGTAGAGTAAGAATAGATGTGGGAGACAGACTATTAGTAGAATTAGACCCACTTCTAGAGGATAGTTGGACACTACAAGAACAAGGTGAAATACTCAGTGAAATTACACAGGATCACGAAGATAATACTAGTAAATATCTATGCTTACTTATATTGCTTGGTGTCATATTATTCGCTGCCTCTGGACTATTACCAATATTATCGGCATCCTTACTCGGCGTAGCAGCTATGTTACTGACGCGCTGCATATCGCTTGAATACGCCTATGATTCTGTGAACTGGTCTATAATATTTATGTTAGCATGCTTACTGCCATTAGGCACAGCAATGGACACTACGGGAGCTAGTGAATATATTAGCAAATGTCTTATGACATTTTTAAGCGAATATAGTCCAAGCACTGTTTTGAGTATGATCTTTTTCATTACGATGATGATAAGTTCGGTCATATCCAATAATGCAACAGCTATAGTAGTTACACCAATTGCAATATCCATAGCAGCTGGCTTTGATCTGAATCCTGCACCGTTTCTGATAGTAGTTATGCTAGGTGCTAATTTTAGTTTCTTTACGCCTATTGGTTATCAAACAAATACTATTGTTTATAGTATGGGTATATATAGGTTTAAGCATTTCTTATTAGTAGGAGGCGCACTTTCGTTTGTACTCTGGATAGCGGTGAGTCTATTGACACCCATCATTTTTCCATTTTAGATTTTAAGATTAATTCATGGGAATATTATTCTGTACTGTTTAAGGAAAGATTAGTTTAACTGATCTTAAAACTCGAGATTAATAACCCGCTGCTTGGCCATCTTTACGCGATTCGCTTGCTCCAAAATATACTTTGCGACGGTCATCCCACATAATGGCCTGATATCCACCAAAGCCACCAACAGTATGATCAATATTGTGGCCTTTTTTCATCAGCTCACGAATAATTTCACGGTTGATACCAGACTCTAAAAACAGAGTTCCCCCATTTTCCATTCTACCCCCCGTCGGTTGTGATGAACCAGTATGTAATATTCTAGGTGCATCCCCTGCCTCCTGCAAATTCATTTTGAAGTCAATAAGATTAATTACAATTTGTGCATGACCTTGTGGCTGCATGCCTCCTCCCATGAGACCAAAGCTTAGATATGGCCTACCATCCTTGGTTATAAAAGCTGGTATAATAGTATGAAATGGACGTTTGCCTGGTTCGTATACATTTAAATGACTTTCATCAAGTGAAAAAAGTTCGCCTCTATCTTGCAATATAAAACCTAAACCAGTCGGTGTCATTCCTGAACCCATACCTCTGTAATTACTTTGAATTAGCGAGACCATATTACCATTCTTATCTGCGGTAGTAAGATAAACAGTATCGCCATCGTCTAGTTTTGGTTCATCAATAGTTCGAGCAGCTCGATTAGGATCTATATTTCTAGAGTGTTCTTTTGCATAAATTTTTGATAGCAACTTGTCTAAAGGAATATTAGCAAAGTCCATATCGGCGTAGTATTTAGCTCTATCTTCAAAAACTAGTTTTTTAGCCTCCACAAAATGATGTATATAATCCGTGGAACCAAAGCCCATAGTGCTAAGATCAAAATGCTCCATGATATTAAGGATTTGTAAAGCGGCAATCCCTTGTCCATTAGGAGGTAGCTCCCATACATCATATCCACGATAATTGGTGGATAAAGGCGCTATCCATGTGGAAGTATGAGATGCTAGATCATCATAGCTTAAAAATCCGCCTTGGTCTTTCATATACTTGGCAATCGTTCTCGCAACCTCTCCTTTGTAAAAAGCATCTCTACCTTTATTAGCGATTAATGTTAAGGTATTTGCCAGAAATGGATTCGTAAATATATCTCCCTTTTGGGGAGCTTCTCCGTTGACGGTAAAAGTTTCTTCGAATCCAGGAAATTTTATAAGATTAGGTACACTTCGTCCCCAATAATAAGCAATCAACTCAGACACTGGGAAGCCAGATTTTGCATAATCAATTGTTGGCTGAAGAATTTCTTGCATGGGAAGGCTGCCAAATTTATTATGCAATTCGAACCAGCCATCTACAGCACCTGGTACGGAAACTGGGAGTGGCCCTAGTGCTGGAATTTTGGTTATACCATTTTCTTTAAAGTACTTTAGTGTTAGCGATTTTGGCGATCTACCTGATCCATTTAATCCATAAAGCTGCTGCGTATTCGCATCCCAAACAATAGCAAAGATATCTCCCCCTATTCCATTACCCGTTGGCTCCATAAGACCGAGACAAGCATTAGTAGCAATAGCAGCGTCGATTGCATTTCCACCTTTTTTTAGAATGTCCAGACCGACTTGTGTACATAATGGCTGCGAGCTAGCCACCATACCATTTTGTGCAATGATTTCAGATCGGGTAGCAAATTGCTTACCAGTTAGTCGATCTTGAGCAAGTGCATTTGTGCTGATAAGCAGTAAGAGGAGGATGAGTAATTTGGAATACATATAATAATTTTAATTACCTTAAATTACAAATTTATATGTAAACTTAGTGGATTAGTTTAAAAATGTACCAAATCTAAATCCAGGGTAAAATGAATTTTCTTTACTCCATCCCAGTACAACACTCATACTATAGCTTCTAGTAAATGGAATAAGATAGAATCCACCACCTATACTCGTATTAAAATTAGTTTCTCGCAATTCCTTATGAGCGAATACTTTCCCAGCATCAAAAAATCCGATAAGACCAAACTTTATTGGTATAGAAACCGCCTTTTTATCTACCAGCTCTATCCTCAGATCCGTATTGAAGTACCACATATTTTGGTCTGTGAAACGAAAACCCGAGAACCCTCTCAATCCAGCGTTCCCACCTAATGTTGGTGAATGGAAATAAGGTATATCTCCAAAGCCTAAATCTACAGCTGCCTTAAATCCTAGAGTAAGCCTCTTCTCGGTGTTATTAGATATATAGTACTCGAAAGAACCTCCCATAGATCCGTAATTCATTTCTAATCCTTCCAATACAGTATAATACTTATAAAAAATGTTTGTTCTTATACCCTTATATGGAAATCTTCTATGATCAAGAAGGTCTACATCAAGAATCACTTTACTAGGTATGGAAAGGAATGAACCCCTCGCACCTAAAATTTCGTCATCATTTATGGCTAGAATTGAGTTTTCTATAGGATTACTATCATATCTACCTAGTCCAACTTCCACACTAATAGAACTACGCTCCCAAAATGATTTATAGAGTCCAATATTAGCAGTATATGTACTAAAGTTAGCTACATAAAAATCTTGCTGGTCCAGTTCTTCATCTATAAGTGTTTCGTTACCAATTCCATAAAAAGCATTGTAGTATTCGGGATTACTTAAAGAAACATTTGCTGTGACATCAATATCCCGAAGTACATGATGCCACTGTGCTCCAATATCGAACCCCCAGTTTACATCAGTAGAAACACTCCCTACTATTTTATACTTCGCTGCAAAATCTTCTTTATTCCATTTCTGTGTTTTCCAACTATTACCTACTCTTAATATACCTCCTTGAAAGCGGTTGAAGGATAGGGAAAGAATAGGAAAATAGGTATTAAACTCCTGTGCATTTCTATTATATTGATAAATATTCCGATTCCAGTTATCCTTGAAAACTTTCTTATCAGCGTTATTATCTGTGAGATTACCGAGATCATATACTTTCCATTGCTTACTTGACTTATCGTATATGTATTGATCTTCCCCATTGCCACCCAACAGTACTAGTTTAATATTGCTCTTGTATGAATTTTCAAATTCGAATATGTCATCCTTTGCTAGCCCATAAATTTTTATCAGTTCCGTTTCATCTGGATTAAACACACGATCAAAATACTTTTCTCTAGCATTGATATCCCCATCATCGCTATATATTTTGATACTTACCTTTCCACCAACCAGTGATTCTATAAAAATCTTATCACGATCTTTAGAGCCGATTAAATCTACTTCTTTATTCAGCCATCTGAAATACTCCTCTGCGTATCCTAATAAATCCTTCTTTCTTTGTATAAGTTTTTCAGTTATTTCTATGCCCGATATATTATAGACCTGAATTGGTAGTTCTCTTACAGCAAGAGCCAGCTCTTCATTTGATATATTGTCAACTATATATTGCGCTTCTTTTAGGAAATCTTCCTTGGTAAGGCTAGTCAGCAGAAACCTATCCAAATGTCTTGCATAAAAAACCAAACTTCGAAGGCCTTTCACTTTAAAGTCAAAACCTTCTACCACTGGAAATCCAAATGGCATATCAGCAATTGAAGGTAACAAACCATCCCATTTTGAAAAAGCAGCATCGCGATCTCTTGGTATGGGTAAATAACTGGTACCCTCATCATTTGGATATGCAGCCCACTTCCAGTTGTCTTCCTCTCTGCTCCAGTCACCGACCAAAATGTCAAAGAGTCTAGCTCTCAAGTAATCTTGCTGGCAGACAGAATTTGATTTATCTTTGTAAAGTCTTCTTATAAGCTTATTCGTTTTTACAATATCATCTGCATTAGCATACAGCTTGCCATCCTTATCTGGCCTTCCAGGTAGCTCTTCGAGCATGCCTAATAGATCGCCATATTGCTTCTGAAATGGACCTAGTGCAGGCACATTTGGTAAAACATATAATTTTGGCTTTACGTGAAGTATATTTATTTCATCAAGTAGTGATGGCAATACTAAAGCACCATATGGCTGCTGAGAACTAGTTTGGTCGCGAAAAATTTTACTTATTATGGTAGCTCGTAGACTATAGTTGAGCTTTCGATTTGGATCTTTATCAACCGAACGGAATGTATATACTTTTCCATCTCTAGTCTGAAATTTTAATGATTTAGTTTCACTTCCACCGCCTCGTTCCTTAGCCACTAGACCATTGGCAGTACTATCAATATTGAGATAGTTAGTATTTATATCTACTGCCCAATCATCGCGGTAGTGCTTTCCAAACCAAAATGCATTCCATTTACCTTTCTTATACCGCTTACTAGCAGCGACGTTGACTATACTACTTAATTCTCTAACCGTGGTCTCCTCATCCGTGCCATAAATATCGTCGAAGCTACAAGGTAGATAATTTAAGTTTTCGCTAGCATCCTTACTATGCGCCTCAAGATTACAGGCAGAATAAAAAAGATCTAAGGCAGGCTCATCGTATAATAAACCTCTATCTGTATCATAGTTTAGGAATGTTGCAGTCACTTTTCCATCTTTATAATAAGTTATCTTGAAAAAGCCAGTAGCTTTCTTGCTCAACAATGCATTAGTTGATGTACCCGCATATTTGGCCTTTGACATTGCACCACTGTTGATGTAAATGTTGTCTTCTATTTTGATAATTTGCTGATTTGCTTCATGACTGGTTGCATATACAATATTGTTGTTGGCTAATATAATATTCTCCATTAAGTCTGTATATGACTGCAATCTTGGATTAGATATATCTTTTTCACCTCCAACATTAGCTTTAAAATAATTTCTCATAGAGCCAATAATTGGCAGCGGCAATAAGTGCTGTAATATAGAAAATCGACCTCCATAGTTCCCCAAAGATTGAATAGGATGGTGTCCCGCAACTAAAATATTCTTATTTATATTTTCATCTATTATATCATATAGTTCCTCACGAATATCATTGTCGGTGATATACTTACACGCTGCATCAGATGGTTCTGGCTTGTTTTTGGTATGGTTCCACCATTGGGTATTTACACCTATCAATTGCACATGAATATCCAACTCCAAGGTAAACGGACCTGGACATCCATCCTTTATCAACCAATCAAAATTTTTGATGCTATTATCCGTACAGAATTCTCTAAGTTCTCTTTCAATTCGCTTTACGCTTTTCAAGCCCTGCTTTTGACCATCTGCCCAATCTCTATCTCCAGGCACAACAACTATTTTACCATTTTGGTATTTACCTACTAGTTTTATAAGCTCTTTAAATATGTTCAGCTCCTGTTCAGCAGTAGAAGATTTATACTTACTACTCACAATATCGCCAGTTATCAAAACTGTAAATGTAGATTCACATAGAGCCAGTTCATTATCTAATGCTGCAAGAAATTTTTTAGCGTCAGTCAGATCAGCAAAATTACCAAAAGTATAAACTTCATGTGTTGAATAAGCACTCAAGTCTACTTGAGCATTCATTGGTGTTATGCATACTATAACAATAAAACAAATAGAGAACTTTATAAGATTTGGTTTCATATTTAGCCTAAGCTCATTATGCGGTAATCAGCGGTAAATATTAGAACTGGTGTCCAACTCTAAACATAAATCTATAGTCTTCATCGGTAAAGTATGCTCCTGCAGATAATACAATTACGTTTATAGGTGATATCCAAAAACCTCCTCCGTAAGATGTATGCCATTTATCTGAATCCTTAAAATTTTCCCACACTCTACCATAATCAAATCCTGAATGAATTCCGAAAGTAAATGGCAGCACTCTATTAATGGTAGATCTTATTTGCCATCTTATATCTATAGTATGACTGAAAGCTTTATCACCTCTAAAACGGAAATTTCTAAAACCACGTAGACTACCTACTCCTCCTATTGTAGGTGCCTTAAAGAAATCATATCTACCATTGATTGCTTCGTACATTAGTTTGGAAGCAATGACCAACCTTTCATTCTTATCCAATGGAATAAAATTTGTCATATTGATAGAAAACTTCCTCAGTGGTTGCGAGAAATCATCTGTTCTCGCTTCTAAATTATATGCAGCGTTTAGCATAAATCCTCTATGCGGATCTGTTGTTTCATCTAAACCAGAATAGCTAAATCTCAAAACGGCTCCTACATAGTCTTTTTCATCGTATGCAGTCTGATCTAATCCTGCATCCTCACTAATTATAAATCTTCCTGCAGTATTGTCAATGTTAGAACGTTCAAATATACCACCAAACGCAAACGATCCTGTCGACTGAGCAAATGTCTTTCTCAACAATATTTCGGACAAAAATACTTCTTGCATAACGCGATTAAAATCAAAGTCATCTTTTTCTGTAAGCAGTGTTTCATTACCATACCCAAAATAATTAAAAGCAAAACGGTCACCTTGTAGCATAGCATTAGTTAACAAGTCATATCCGCCAACCGCATCGATATATTCACCCTCATAACGAAAGCGAAATGCCTTGAAAGCAGTAGTATAATCCGCAATCAATCTATGCTTTTCGCCATATGGTTCTTTCTTAAATTTATACCTTATGTAGGATATATCAACGCCTATTTGTAGTTTATCATCATTAGCATACTTTAAAACTGGGAGTGAGATAAAATAATTTGGATCATAATAATTACTCTTTCTATTATACGTATTATAAAGTACCTTATTTGATCGTTTATCTTTTCCTTCTTTGCCTAGATTAACTTCATTTTTTCTTTCAGAAGAATCATAAATAATCGTTTTCTTGCCACCTAACTTTACATTCGAGTTTTCGTTGAATGTGTCATTCCCGTCCCCACCAATTATTCTTAGTTTAATACTTGTATTTACGTCCCCTTCAATGTCAAATATGTCAGTATCTTCAAGACCGTAAAGATGGATTTCCTTAGTGAGATTATTATCGAATACTCTCTGAAACATAATTCTATTCTTATCACCATCATTATTAGAATCGTAAACTATCACTTCTGTTTGATCGTCGTTTAATCTCTTGACAACAAAATAATCTTCATCTTCGGTCCCTATTATATCAACTCTCTTAGAAACATATTCATAATGCTTACGAGCGAAATCCACTAATTTATCGCGACGCAGTTTAGTATACTCTATTAGTAAATCCCACTCTTCATCTCGTGCTCCCTCAGGCATTTCTCTAAATGCCTCTTCAATTATCTCATTGGTTAAGTTATCTTTTATATATAGCGCTTGCTCTTCCCAATCAGGCCATTCTAGCTCATTCAAAAAATTATTATCGAAGTACTTAGCATTAAAACTTTCATATTTTATATTTTTAATATCCCCGGAGGCTACTTTCATAGAACGCATAAATGGATCTACGAGATGAATAACTTTCATCACACCTCCATCATACTTTGAGAAAGCTTGGTCTCTATCCCTAGGAATTGGACGATAATAATAACCTTTCTCCTCTTTAAAGCGGGCCCAACGCCATTGATCTTCATGCCTATCCCAATCTTGAATAACCATATCAAACAATCTACTTCTTAACGTCCACTTTTGATCTATTCTATGCTTCTTGCTCTTCTGCAATTTTTTAAGCACGTCTGAAGTACTAATAATTTTTTTGCTGTTTCCAAAACTATCTAAATCTTCCCAGTTATCATCAGGTCTTTCCTCAAACAGATAAATATCATTTCCGAAAATATCATTATGGAAGTCAAGTGCTGGTTGCTTAGGTACATAATATAATTTGGGATTGGTATGATAAACATTTGCCGCCTCTGCTAATGGTGGTATCGCCAGTGCAGCAAAAGGGTGAGCAGCCATAAAATTATCTAATAGTATATTCTGAGCACCTTGCATCGTGTTTAAAGGATATGGTAAAATTCTGGTAGCGTCTTTTGTGAGACTACGCAGAACATACTCATGATCATCTTTTCCCACCAATCGTAAAGAATTAGTTTGCATACCACCACCCCTTTTTACTGGAGTCAATCCACCTAAATGTTGCGATAAATCCAGCACTTCAAAGTCAAATTTGGTACGATATAATTTTGAATAGTGATCTCCTAAAAGAAACTTACGTAAACCTCCAATTTTTTTAGGAATATTATTATTTGGCGTTCTATTGAGCGTAGTAAGGTTTTTTTCAAATTCGGGAAATTCGTCAGGAACTTCATCTATATCCGTTTCTAAAGCACCTTTTATTTTAGTTTTATAAACTAACTCTACATCATTATCATCATCAGTCAAAGCATAGAAGCTAGACCATGCACTACCGTCTCTGTAGAAATCAATCTTAGCGTATCCAACTCTACCGTAGCCAAATTTACCATGTCCGCCTGCTCTACATGAGTTCTGCTTTGAACCAGATCCACTTACTATAAAATGCTGATTCTTGTCTGTCAAATATTGTAAGGTATGCTCGTGTCCAGAAACGAAAATATTCTCTCCACTCTTAGCTGCTCCAGGTAAAACATCCTTGCGCAGTCTACGATATTTAGCATTAGCTATATCTTGTGGTACTCCGATAGTACCTCTAAAAAATGATATTATGGAACCTAGACCTGGTAAAGGTAACCACAGCTTTTTATTCAATGAACGTAGAGGAAACAGATGCTCCTTAACGCCAAAATAGCCCCCATGAGGACCATTAGAATAAAGTGGATGATGCATTGCTATAACAACATTTTTCCTTCTATTTTTACGAACTAAGGCTTCTAGATTGTCTGACCATATCTCACGACTCTTTATATCACAGCCTTCGTTTATCGACTGATCTGTATTCCAATTTTGAATATACCATTGACTATCTATTAGTATATAAACAAGCTTATCATTAATCTCTACTACTTCCGGGTCACCGCATCCATCACTAGGAAAAAAGTAATCTTCCCAATCATCATCATCGTCATCATCAGTACCATTTCTCTTTAGGTTTAACTGCTTTTCGATATATTTTTGCTGCCTGTTTACACCTTTCAGTCCATGTACCATCCAATCATGATTTCCAGGAATAAACATTATTTTTCCTTTGAAATCTTTGACCATATCGATTTGAACATTTAACTTATGTTCCGCTCGCTCTCTATCACTTTTATTATCTTTTGACGGCATACCATATGGGTAAATATTGTCCCCAAGAAATATTATTGAGCTCTCTTCTGATGCCTTGTCCATATCTTTCTTGGCAATATCAAATAAGGGGAAATCTTTATCTATCTCTGCATTCCCGCAATCTCCAAAGAGATAGAGTGTATGCTCAATTTGCTCGGATGGATCTGGCGCCCTATCAGCCCAGTCTCTTTCTGACTTGGCATAGTTGAGCTTGAAGTTTGCACATGATTGAAGTGCTAAAGAAAAGACAATAAGATAAAACAGATTTCGAGTAATAATTAATTTCATGTAGTTGTTTATGTTTTTCATTAAGATCTACCTAAGTGTTAAAAGTAAGTAAATTTTATATTTACATTACTATAATATTCTTTTGGGGGAGCGCCGATCTTAGTATTGATACTATTTTGTTTTGTTGTGAAATGCTAAGGAACATAGGTAATAAATTTATTATATTCTAATATGATCGCCACCAGGCTATGCAGGGGTTCGCTTCGCTACCGTACATCGGATTTCGTCCCTCTATCCTCTGTACCTCTGATGAAAAATCAGAGCCCTTACTATCCTTCTCCCAAGGCATACATTTATCTAAATAAAGCGTACAATAGACACATAACAGCACAGATACAAATGGTGTTCAATTGAAATGTCAATCTTTATATGACTATATAGTTATTAGAAAAGATAAAGGGCTTTCTCGAATACAAGAAGGCCCTTTATTTTATAGATTAGTTATCTGTATAGATGTTATGGCCAGATACCTAAGGACAAATAATCAGAACTAATCTTATTGATAGCACTTACAAATGCTGCAGTCCTAAGATCAGTGATTCCTTTTTTACGTTTCATGATGCTTCTAATCTCTGAGTAGGAAGTAATCATAGTTTCTTCTAAACCAGATCTTACTAGATCTATCTCATCTGCACCGCTAGTGATTAATTTTCTTTCCTTTAAGCCAATCGTCTTACCTGTAAGTCTCTCCACAAGATTTACCATATTGCCATATTTCGCCTGATCGAATCTCTTTTCCATTCTACCAAAACGCATATGTGATAGGTTCTTCAACCACTCAAAATAAGATACGGTAACGCCACCTGCATTGATATACATATCAGGAATGACCATTGCTCCTTTATCGATTAAGTATTCGCTCGCATCCGCGGTGACAGGACCATTTGCTGCCTCAGCGATTATTTTCGCTTTTACATCTTTTACGTTTTCCATGGTGATCTGATTTTCTAATGCAGCAGGCACCAATATATCACAGTCAACAGTCAAAACGTCCTTTCGACTTTTCATTTTCTTTGTACCAGGAAAACCGACAATAGAGCCCGTTTTTTTACGAAACTTCATTAGCTTTTCTATATCGATACCATCCTTGCTGTATATAGCGCCTTCATATTCTGCTACGCTGATCACTTTCACACCTCCTTCATTCTGAGATATACTGGCTGCATAATACCCAACATTTCCCAAACCTTGGACAGCCATGGTCTTTCCTTCGATTCCAACATCCAAACCTAGTTTATCCATATCCTCCTTATAAGTGCAAGCTTCACGTAGCGCGTAGAAAACACCTCTTCCAGTGGCCTCCGTTCTTCCTTGAATACCATATTGATGTACAGGCTTACCAGTTACACAAGCAGCAGCATCTATATCACCTCCTTTCATAGTCAAGTAGGTATCTAATATCCATGCCATCTCTCTAGAGCCTGTACCATAATCAGGAGCAGGAACATCTATACCAGGACCAATAAAATTCTTACGGATTAGCTCCATAGTATATCGTCTAGTAATATTCTCTAATTCTTTTTCAGAATAATCTCTAGAACTGATAGTTACTCCACCCTTCGCGCCACCAAAAGGAACATCGACAATAGCACATTTGTAGGTCATCAACGTAGCTAGTGCTACCACCTCATCTTGATTTACCTTCTGACTAAATCTGATACCACCCTTAGTTGGTAATCTGTGATGACTATGCTGAGCTCTATAAGCTTCGATTACTTGATACTCCTTCCCTACTTTCACAGGGAAACGCATTTGATAAACAGAGTTGCAAACTTTTATTTGTTCTAGCAAACCCTTGTTTAAGCCAGTATGTTTGGCTGCCTTATCAAAATTTTGATTTACACTTTCTAGAAAGTTACTCATTATCCTTTATTTGATTTTCAATATTAGTAAGGTGTCTATCGATAGAAAATAAATAGAAAACTATTCCTAAAAAGATTACAACTAAGGTGCCGATAACCAGATAAATTTTACCTGAACTATGGAGCGCTACCTCTATAGAATCTTTTGCCAGGAGCTCACCTGGTAATAAGGAAAGAAAAAGTAAACAGGAAAGAATATTTATTTTCATACCATTGTAAAATGGGTGATAATCTATCAAAGGTGAAGGTACAATTTACTTAGAGTTTTAATCAAACTTTTCTAATAAATAATCTTGCAAAAGTTCAGTTCTCCAACTTAGTTGTGCCATCCAAAATCCTAGTAATGTCCACCCTATGACCGCTGGGTAAAATACGGTACGTAATGTACTATCCAAATCCTCCCCGCCAAACCCTGGATTCCCACCATTTCCAGGATGGAGGCTAGATGTTACCATTCTTGGAATCACGAAAAGCAACATGATCGTAGCTACGAAAGCTAATATACTGTATAGAGAGCTTACTCTAGCTCTAACTACCTCATCATCAATTGCTGCACGCAATAGAAAATAAGCGAGATACAATAATAATGCAGCTAAACTTACATTTAATTTAATCTCCTGAAAAGTCCACCATGTTCCCCAAGTTCCCTTAGCCCAAATAGATCCGGTGGCACATCCAAGTATGCCATAAAGTACTGCAACTTTAATCATACAGTAAGAATAAATATCATACCTGACCGTATCTTTAATTAGATATAGTATTGCATACAATAAGCTGCCCATCAGTAAAAAAGTCATACCGAACCACATGGGAACATGATAGAAGAGGTTCCTGAGTGACTCATATAATATAGCTCTAAAAGGAAAATTTTTCTTATCGGCTTGCTTAAAATTCCCAAAATTATTCTGTGGCCAGGCAGCTATCGCGCCATCTAGATCAATTATTTTTTGGCTTATAGAAATTCCTCCTGGTCGCACAAATGTACCCACTCCAGTCGCGGATACTATGAGGGAATACGCATCTCTATTTAATATATTTGGTAATTTTGTGGGGATCTCAAAAGTAGCCCGGATTTGGTTAAAACTAATCACCTCCATACGCCTACTCTGTATTCCGAAAGTATCATTTATCTTTATAAAGACTTCTATATCCTGCTCAGGTTCAAAAGAAGTATTATAGGTAGATATATCGACATCGTAGGTACCTCCAGCTTCTAAACTATAATTAGATATCTTTAATATTCCTGGATTTAATGGGCGATAAATACCTACAATTATTGCATACAGTAGAAGTAAAACGCTTAGATATTTCCACCAATTTCTCGTCATATTGCATTACTTAATATTCAAACTTAAGACAAATGTTAGTCTTTCCATAATATCGGAAATAATATTAGAATCAGCCCTACCAATATAGCATCGATGGCCAGCAAGATTATTATATCATTTTGGATAGGTATTATCTCTGCAGAAAAACTTGCCGATGTTAGCTTTATCAGACTTAATAATATTGGTAACATGACAGGAAATCCTAGTATAGCTGTAAATACGGCACTACTGTCCGTTTTATTCGCTATCGCAGATATGAAGGTCAGTACGATACCTAAACCCATACTACCCAACCCTACGGTTAGTATAAACAAGTCCATGTGTATAATTGGAATCGCTAGAAATAGTAAAAATGCCAGCATCGCAAGTGCCAGCAAAGCGAATATTAGACCGACATTGTATATCATCTTGGCTACTATGATGTGTACCCCACTTGCTAGTTGATAAAGATAAAGCTGAGTACCATCCTGCTCCGTAGCAAAACTCTTAGCTATTGCATTCACTGCTATAAACAGAGCCACTAACCAAAACAACGCATTCCATGGTAGTTCATCAAAATTTGCCAGTGAAGTATATAAAATAAAAACGGTAGAGAGTACATATAGGAGCGTTCCACCCAAAGCATACTTCTTTCTTAGTTCTAAGGTGAATTCTAACTGTATCAATGCCCAGATTGATTTCATGCTCAAAGGTAACCATTAAGTCTATAATTGCTAGTTTATTGCGTATAGCTCTCTAATTTTTTGCTAAAATGCATCAGTGCTAATATTAAAACTAAATGACTACTTTTGCGATGAACACATCTATAATAAAGCGAAGGTGAAGCACATTGTATTCGATTTAGAGGCTACTTGCTGGAATGGACATGCTCCAGTGGATTTGCAGGAAATAATAGAGATTGGCGCTATAATGATAAACGCTTACGGAGAAGCAGAGAAAGACTTTAGTCGATTCGTAAAACCAAAACTTGCTCCGAGCTTATCTATGTATTGCAAGGAACTAACTTCTATTACGCAGAGACAAATAGATACGGCTAAAGATTACGATGAAGTCATCGATGATTTTAAGAGTTGGATAAATGTTGAAGAGGATTACACACTTTGCTCATGGGGAAAATTCGATAAACGCATGCTTCTAGAGAATGCAGACTTGCACGATCTTGATCAAGAGTGGATTCAACCTCATATAGACATGAAAAGGCAATATCAACGTATCCATAGGCTAAAAAAGCAGATAGGCCTAAAGTGGGCCGTAGGACGGGAAGAGTTTGAGTTTGAAGGGATTCCGCATAGAGCCATCAGTGATGCTATAAACACTGCAAAAATTTTCGTTAGATACATTGAAGACTGGCAATATTAATTGCTAATTTCACGTGCATGATTCAAAAATTTAAGCAATTCCTTATTACTACTTTGATTGGGGGGCTGTTAGTCTTACTACCTATAGGACTGTTTTATCTATTGGTAAAATTCTTGCTCACTCAAGTCGAAAAATTGATTAGGCCTATTGTTTCTCTAATTAAAATCGATGGCCTTAGCAATGTATATCTGCTGCAAATAATCGCTTTTCTTATCGTTATAGCTTTCTGCTTCTCTGTAGGATTATTTGTTAGAACAAGATCTGGCAGACAAATCTACCTCTATTTTGAGGGTACTACTTTAGCGAAACTTCCTTTTTATACCACTATTAAAGAAACTGTCAAGCAGGTATTCAACTCCAAGGGCAGTAGCTTTTCTCAAGTAGTACTCGCAGAGGTAATGCAGACCAAAATGACAGGTTTCGTAACGCAAGAGCATGATAATGGCTACTATACTATCTTTGTACCTACTGCACCCAACCCAACTAATGGGTATATTTTTCACCTTAAGAAAGAACAACTAGAATTTTTAGACATTAAGGCAGAAGATGCAATGCGCACCATAATTGGAGTCGGCACAGGATCTCAAATTCTCTTTCAAAATAACAAAAGCGAATAGGATTAAAATTTTACACATATTTCTCTAAGCCATATCCAGTAAGTCTATTATGGTAAAAATATAATATCTTAAAGTTCTGACTGACGATCAAATTATATGTTTTATCAATCATGAGTGGTTGCATAGCATGGAATGAACCCAGTTGTTGAATACCATGTTTTAGCAGTTCATCGTTTTCAAGTAGTATCTGAGGAGCCAATTTCACCTTTCCTTTTATTGATAATTCAATAAGTCTTGCTCTGAGGTTTTCCAAAATTTTTTGCATGCTATCGGTCTTAAAACTATAATCTTCTGGAGGTAACCTTAACAGTGCATAAAGATCTAAATTTGGGTGTTCCCGCTTGAGTAAATGAAATCCAGCGAAGGCCACTAGATGGCTACTCATAACGATATTATCTTTGTGATAGCGCTCTACTACCCGATCTGCCAACAGTTTAGTATACTCTCGCTCTCTTTGTAGATTTTCGACTACCTTACCATTTGTGGTGAAGTAATCCTTTATGTCAATTATATTTCCATGACGGTCGAGACTTTTGCCCTCGCTATTTACAAAATTGCCGAGTACATCCATCGGTTTACCAAAGGACAAAGTGATATCAGATTTTCGCGTAAATAACCTCCATATAAAACGAGCCACTTTTCGCAATGAATAAGACTGATCATTTTTCTTTAGGTAAAGCTCTCGTCCTTCCCTTCGGAGATGTTCCTCTATCAAGAATTGTGCCTCTAGCACGAAGTGATAACCCAAGACTATAGGCACTATAAAAACTTTTCTATTTTTATTTTGCTGGAGCAAGGAACGTTGCGCCTCGATAGTTGTCCCTAATAAGCCCATCTTTAATTTACTCTCTAAAGCCCCAGATCTAGATCGAGTACCTCCCGGAAAAAATAGATTATTAACCCCCCATTCAATGGATAGTTTACTCACCCCTTTAAGCGTTTCGAGATATACCAAATTTTTCTTGCGTCGATCTACCCGATAGGGCCCCAGCCTATTCATAAAGTATGCCGCATATCCTGCATTATACAAGTTGAGTCCTGCACCGTAGGTAAAAGCTGGCAGGCCTACCACAGCATCCATAGCGTAACCGATAAGTATAGAATCTAGATTACTAAAGTGAGTAGGTAAGACTACTACCGTACCCTTTTTCATTAGTTCACGGACTTCCTCGACAGCACCCAAGCAGTTGAGACGATCATGCACACTCATTCCACTCTTATATACCCTGCGACGAAAATTCCTAATGGCCTCGCCAGTGTTTAGCAACTTATTAAAGAAGAAAGTCAAAAATTTACGTGCAAATTTAAAAGTCTTTAATCGAAAAGTACTAACAATTTCTTCAGCGTACCTATCTATAATTTCTTTGAGAATATCTTGGTAAGTAATCAGTTGCGATTCTTTGTCGGAATTATCTTTTGCGTCCACTAGCTTACGCTCTAGCCTATTCCACATGGCCTTTTCATTGGGAGGATCTACTTTCCATGGTTCTTCTTTAACCCTTATCCTTTCATCAAATATCGTCTTCGCCAGCAAATCATAAAGCTTTCCCTCGTGTTCTTTTGTTAGTCTATCATATACATATTTAGACAGGTTGAGTATAAAGGAGTCTCGTAACTTACTCACCTTATATATAGGCCAATCCCTTACATCTTCGAAGACGGGAGGGTAAACATGATAGCTATCTTGAGTTTCTTGTTTTCCTACCATGTCCCCTATCTGTTTTTCCATTCCTCGAATTTCAAATTTATATCTTCTATATATTCGATGATATCATCCCTTCCCGATCTTTTATTGGCAGAAGTTATAAATTGTTTAGGTAATTCCTCCCATGTCTCTAATAGGATTTTCTGAAAAGAAGCGATATTCTCCTCGATTACTTCTGGTTTGGATTTATCTGCTTTTGTGAATACAATTACAAAAGGTATACGCACTTTACCTAACCAGTTGACAAATTCTATATCTATTTCCTGAGGAGAAAGATTACAATCGATCAATAGGAACGTGCATTGCAGGGTTGTACGTCGCTGAAGATAACCTTCGATCATCTTTCTAAAACGTTCTCGCATCACCTTCGATATTTTCGCATAGCCATATCCAGGAAGATCGACTAAGTACCATTCTTTATTGATAATAAAGTAATTGATCATTTGCGTTTTACCTGGCTTTCCAGAAGTTAGAGCAAGCTTTTTACGCTCACATATCATATTTATCAGTGATGACTTCCCTACATTGCTACGCCCGATAAACGCATACTCTGGTATGTTCGCCGTGGGGCATTTGGTAACATTTGGATAACTTGCTGAGTAATCAGCGCTATTTATTGGCATCGGTGTTTTTTTATCGGATCCGAATCACAAAAGTAGCTATTATCTTAATGAATCTTTAAAATATCATTGTAGCACTTAAAGTAAAGTTAATCCAGTCACTAAGATGATTAGTAACCATAATACGTCATAACTTTACACCGTTAGCTAAGCAATCTTCACTACTAAAAAAGCATAGGCAGATGAAAAATTTACTAATAATAATCGCAATTATAATGACAGCCAACTTCGCCGTGGCTCAAGTCAATTTTGGAGTTAAAGCTGGTGTCAATACTTTCGATCTTCATGATGAAGTTTTCGAAAGTAATCTCAAAGATTTTACAGTTTCGGTGAAGGAAGCCCAATACGGATTTCATGCTGGTGTATTTCTCCGTGCTAAACTAGGACCTATACTCCTACAGCCAGAGTTGGTTTTCAATTCAGACAATGTAGATTATAGTTTCGAAAAAGACGGCATCGACAAGACCATTGTAAATCAGAAATATAGAGCGCTCGATATGCCATTACTTGTCGGTTTCAAGCTGGGTCCATTGCGGATCATGGGTGGTCCAGTCGGACACTACCAATTAGAAAGCATTACCAACTTTATGGAAGAAGTTCAGACAGATAATTTTTCAGATAAGATTAATGTGGGTTGGCAAATAGGCGGCGGCTTCGACCTCAAAAAAGTTACTGTAGACATTCGCTACGAAGTCAATAACGGCAAACTCGGCGAAACACTTAACATTGGTGGTCAGAGTGTAGCATTCTCTCAAAATAGAAATAGATTAGTAGCATCTCTAGGTTACAAGTTTTAATTCCAATTCTTAATTGTTCATATTTGGGCGTGCCCATACCGCTTACTTGAAAAAAGTAAGCGGTATGGTCGCGCTCTCCAGGGGTCCACTTCGTTTCCGTACGGAGAGGAGATGCTAATCTCCTCCGTCGCTCAGCATCTCCTCTCCGCACTCCTGACTACCGTCAGTACCCTTCCCATCACTCACGCATAAAAATATACACATTCAAGATTTAAAGAACAAAGAAGCCAAGTCTTTGAGAAATGCAACAAATAATAAATAGACGACTATAATCACGATCACGACTATTCCTACTACAACCAAGAGCGCAATTGCTAATTTATTACCCGTGCTATTCTCTTTTTGCGACCCTTGTACAGTATTGTCATTCTGCAAGAGACTGTCTAGTTTGTGCTTATATTTTTTTATAAATCTCCTCGCTTTTTTACCAGTAAGCTTATGGTATTTCTCCACTTCTTTAACCTTGCTACTGTTGATGGCACTTAGATGCGTATTTGAAAAAAAACTGAATAAAACGATAATGCAACTGATAATGATAGAATTTTTCATATTCGTAATTTTTAGTGACAATGAATAAATACAGTGCAATAGTAGGCTGCATTATCTACGAGTTCAAGAATATTGATCGCTCGTTATGAGAAAAAGCTTTTGACTATTCTCATTTTATGAGAATTTTGATTTGTGCATACTATTTTACTGTTGTATATTTATGGCTATTATGGAATACTGAATTGTAGGTATGCAAGCATAAACTTTATACAGATGAAGAGAAACAAAGCCAGTCACTTCGCACTTCGCTACCAGTCAGGTATGATGAAGAAGATTTCCCGCATGGTTGGAGGCAAAGACCACCTGCTCCAATGGCTTCAAAAGAATTTAGGTCTTGGAAGGGCCAGTGCATATCGAAGACTAAATGGAGAAACGCTATTTGATCTGGAAGAAATAATCATGATCATAAGTGAATTCAAAATACCCGTTACGGAGTTATTTGAATCCGACAAAAGCATTTTATATTTTTATCAAGAACTGACTCAGCCCAAATCTTATGAAGAATGGTTTCAGCGTTTAGAGCAAGATTTTTCTAAGTTAGTATTGGAACCTAACTGTAAGATGTATTACACCTCTACAGAAAGTCCGATCTTTTATTACTTTCACTTCGATGAATTTACCCACTTCAAGCTTTATATTTGGGCAAAGACCATTTGGCAATTTGAAGATTTAAAAGATATACCATTTAACCCGAAGAATGACATTTGGAATGATAAGGTAAAGGATCTTAAGAGTAAATTTCTCATAAATTATACGCAGTTACCAAGTGTTGAATTCTGGACACCAAACTTTCTAAGCAATAATCTCAATCAGATTCAATACTTCTTAGAAGGCTATCACTTTGCTGATAGAAATGATGCCCTATTACTTTGTGATCAATTGAGATCTATGTTAAAGTTATTAGAAGAACAAACGCGCACAGGGCACAAAGTTCCTGTGGATGGTTGCGACGTACCTGGAACCTATGAGCTATACTACAACGAGATCCTACATACTAATAATACTATCCTTTTTACCTCTGATACGAGCAAAGCACTGTACAACACTTTCGGAAATCCCAACACCATCAAAACTAAGCAAGACAGCGCCTGTGAGTATGTAGAGGGTTGGTTCCATAATCTTAAAAAGAGTTCGCTGAAGATGAGCATAGAGTCCGACAGGGACCGTATGAGACTATTCAGAAAATTGGAAGAGAAAATAAATAAAGCAGAACGATTGTTTATAGGTCTTATATAGCTTTGTTAAACGCGAATCCAGTTTTTCTATTCATCAAAATTAGCATTCTCTCCTAACTTAACAATCTGGGATTTAAGGACCGAAGATATTTCATCGAAGGGAATGTTCTTATACCAACTGCACTAGAAGAATACAAAGTGAAAGCTTGATCTTATTATAGCTAATACCTTATCCGGCAAAAATCGAAAAATTAGGCTGTACAATCAATACATAACTTCTTCTTCGAGTCCTATAATTCAAGCGGTAGCCAGCAGATATTGTCTGCATCAATTACTCGCAAGCATCAATAATATCCTGCGGTGTAAATACCTCGCTTGATCCTCCACTAGTATTTACGGCATTCAAACTGATAGATTCAGCAATATCTTTTATAGGACATAACTCTTCTAATGTCAGGCTGCCTTGGATGGTGCACTCTATAATTCTTCCTACATCTACTCCATCTTCGTTGAAACGTGAACGAACTTTAGCTTTAGAAAGAAAGGAGTAATCATTATTAGGAGCTAACGCATTGATGACAGTGGTGTTAGGCATGGAGAGTGAATCTAAGGCCAAATTCATGGAATCAATATTGATAACGGTTCCGTACATATCTAACATAAAAGTGGAGCTCGGCATGGAAAAGTCATGAAATATTTCCAGGTTTTTTAGTTCGGGATTATTCTGGATTTCTGCTGAAACAATAAAGTCTAACTTTTCTGATCCTTTGACCCATGAAGCTAGCTTTGGATTATTAGTGATACGCGCCGCATCAATTCCGATTTTCTCATATACCTCTGGCAGCGCGGTACCTATTTCTATGGAGGCTAACTCCTCATTCGAATCAACGATAAAATTTTGCCCAATAAAACCAAGTTTGGGAAGTGATAAGGTTTGAAGATTGTTGCAGTTCGAAATATTAAAACCTCCTCTGATCTGTTCTACATTTTTTAGAAATGATAAATCCGTAAAAGCGTCCGATTCTATAGTGATACTACCCAACCAAAATTTATGTTCATTAAAGAATGAAAGGTCCGTGATAGGACTTTCGCAATTACCTATTTGCGATGTTATAATTACATCTCCCCGAAAAGCAGCTGCAGGATCCTCCTCTGTATAGATACCATTCCTCAACAGATCGCTTACCAAGTCGACATCTTCTTGGCATTGCAATGTGATGCTATCAGGAAACACTGTATCTGGTTCCTCGCAAGAGTAAATGCTGAAAAGCGAAACAATAAATAGAACCGTTATAAATCTCATGTGTAATCCGATATAAATTGAAGTAATAAATATGCAAAGGTATCTAATTTTAGAATATAAGCTTAGCAAAATTTAATGATAGATAGTTAGTACAATACTTATTAAAATGTAACTCAGGCGAGAAGCGCATGCGCTGGAGCGGGTCGCTCGGAGAGCGCAAGGACAAAGGATAGAAATGGAGATGCGCCTCCTTCGGCGTATCGTAATGGATAGCCTAGTCACGTGCTGACGCAGGCTTTTCGCCGAGTCAGGATCGTGATGGCCCCCAACCATAGATAACAAAAGATTATGGAGATGAAAATCCATAATAACACGCAAATGTCATATAACAATGGTAGGGAGGAAATTTCTTTTTAATCTTTAAACTATTGGGTACTTTCGTGTGTAAGTTTTACAATAAATATAATAGTAATTATGGAAGGATTTGATATTAATAATGGGGATGCTAGTATGTGTCCGTTTCTAGGAGGTGCGCCACTAAAAAGTGCTGGTGGTGGCACGAATAACTCAGATTGGTGGCCCAATCAACTGAAGTTAAATATACTACGACAAAATGCTTCGAAGTCGAATCCTATGGGAGAAGATTTTGATTACGCTAAGGCATTTAAGAATCTTGATTTAGCGGCTGTAAAAAATGATCTTACTGATCTAATGACGGATTCGCAAGATTGGTGGCCGGCAGATTATGGGCATTATGGACCATTCTTTATACGCTTAGCTTGGCATAGTGCTGGCACATATAGAATATCTGATGGACGTGGAGGTGCCTGCTCAGGATCACAAAGATTCGCGCCACTAAATAGCTGGCCTGATAATGGCAACTTGGACAAGGCACGTTTACTTTTGTGGCCGATAAAGCAAAAATATGGTAAAAGCATTTCATGGGCAGACCTAATGATTCTCTGTGGAAATGTAGCATTGGAATCTATGGGTTTCAAGACTTTCGGATTTGCGGGTGGTAGAGAAGATGTATGGGAGCCTGAGCAAGATATATATTGGGGTCCAGAGACAGAGTGGTTAGGAGACAAACGCTATACGGGAGATAGAGCTCTGGAAAGCCCACTCGCCGCGGTGCAAATGGGGCTGATATACGTAAACCCAGAGGGACCCAATGGTAATCCTGATCCGATAGCTTCGGCACATGATATCAGAGAAACTTTTGGTAGAATGGCAATGAATGATGAAGAAACGGTTGCATTAATCGCTGGTGGTCACACCTTCGGTAAGACGCATGGTGCAGCAGATGCTAATAAATATGTGAGTCGCGAACCAGCAGGTGCGACTATAGAAGAAATGAGTACAGGATGGAAGAATACCTATAATACTGGTGTAGGTGGTGACGCTATTACGAGTGGTCTAGAAGGTGCTTGGACAAAGACGCCAGCTAAATGGAGCCATGATTATTTTGATCATCTCTTTGGTTTTGAATGGGAGCTAACTAAAAGTCCTGCTGGTGCACACCAGTGGAAACCTACAGGTGGGGCTGGCGAAGGAATTGTGCCAGATGCCCATGATCCCAGTAAGCGCCATACTCCTATCATGTTGACTTCTGATCTGGCACTGAGAGAGGATCCAGAATACTTGAAAATATCTAAAAGATTTCACGAGAATCCCGAACAGTTTGCTGATGCATTTGCGAGAGCATGGTACAAGTTGACGCATAGGGATATGGGTCCTATCGAGAGATACCTTGGACCTGAAGTACCTAAAGAAGAATTGCTTTGGCAAGACCCGATACCTGCATCTACAGGCGCGAACCTAAGTGATGACAACTTAACTAATCTAAAGAGAATGATTTTGGCCTCAGGGCTAACGATTTCTCAATTGGTGACTACAGCATGGGCGTCTGCCTCTACTTATAGAGACTCTGACAAACGTGGTGGCGCGAATGGTGCTCGGATAAGATTAGCTCCTCAGCGAAACTGGGAGGCCAATAATCCCAGCGAATTGGGAAAAGTTCTTAACGTATATGAAGGGATACAGAAGGAATTTAGCGGTGATGTTTCTATGGCAGATCTGATCGTTCTAGGGGGATGTGCTGCTATCGATTCCGCTGCTAAAAATGCAGGACATTCTATTTCTGTACCTTTTACTTCTGGACGCATGGATGCCTCAGCGGAACAAACGGATGTTGCCTCATTTTCTATATTAGAACCAAAGGCAGATGGATTTAGAAATTATCTGAGCGCAAATCAAGAAGCTTCTGCCGAAGAGTTTATGGTAGATAAAGCCCAATTGATGACGTTATCTGTACCTGAAATGACAGCTCTAATAGGTGGAATGCGTGTACTAAATACAAACTATGATGGTTCAAATAATGGTGTTTTTACCGATAAAAAGGATACACTAAGTAATGATTTTTTTGTAAACCTGCTAGACATGAGTACTACTTGGAAAGCAGTTGACGGTGACAGTAATTTGTTTGAAGGGCGAAATCGCGCTTCTGGAGAATTGAAATGGACTGGAACTAGAGCAGATCTTATATTTGGATCTAACTCTGAACTTAGAGCTATATGTGAAGTGTACGGTACTGATGATGCTAAGGAAAAGTTTGTTGCTGACTTCGTAGCGGCGTGGGATAAAGTTATGAATCTGGATAGGTTTGATACCGTGAAAAATAACGCTTAATCGTACTGCGATATTATAATAATATAAAAGGGCGACTTCCATTTTTGGGAGTCGCCTTTTTTTTGCACCTAGTGGACTACTTCAGAAATACCTTTCTAATTGCAATAAAAACTAGTATGAATATGGAAGAGTAAACGAAAAATGGAATAATCAATTCTATCCATCCAAAAACCAAGAATATAGCCATGATCAAAAGGTGAAACCCAAGACCAAATGTTGATAGTAATGTCATAAACCACTTTGGAAATGGCTTGCTATTTACTGCGCCCTTATCTAATAGATAGATGGTCTTATCAAATACAATGTAAAGCGCATTATAGATTTTATATAATATATTCACCGTTTGCTGAGATTCTCCATGCAATGCATTGGGTATATGGTCTTCGAATATGCGACTGGTCGTATCACCAGCGACATTATTTCTAAGTATAACATAGTAATAATTGTAAAGGGTCCCTTGTAGCTGGATACCTATAAAGGCTAGGAATAAAAATAAATAGGTGCCGCTAGTCAAGTAGGATATGGTAATCAAGAACAGTAGATTTAGTATAATATCAGCTATAGAATCATAGTATCGCCCAGTGTATGAAGGCGTATTTTTTATACGAGATAGCTCCCCATCAGCAGCATCCAAGACTGATTTTAGAATAAGAAAGAAAGCGGCAGATATGTAATAATTACACATCATACATACTATAGCTGCTAGTCCAGCTACTATAAACCAAGAGGTTACGTGTATAGGAGTGACAGAAGTATTCTGCAGTATATTGGAGATCAACCGCGCTGAACCCCTACCATAATCTGATAAGTCAACAAATCTATATTGCTTGGGTAATTTTGACATTATAATGTATTCATTATTAAATGCTTAGTTTGGAGACATATATCAACATCCATTTCAGATTGTTGTTAAAAATTTAAACAAATATGATAATATATTTAAGCGGTTTGAGGGACTAAGGTAAGCTATACCCCTAACAACTCACTTCTACTAGATACCTACATGCCCATTTCCAACGAATATTATAATTAGCTATTCCTGCTAATTTAAATATATGCTCTAGCTCTCTACGTTTGTATGATCGCTTGATAGCTTTTAAACCATCTTTTTTTACCATCTTGGAGAATGGGAGAAATTTTCCGCCCAACCTAAATAGTGAGTACGCAAACATACTGCGCTGTAGTTCACTGAAGATCATCTTTATACCTACCCGCTCTTTTGACTTTACTAAGAAGCTCACTAACTCTTCATCCGAAAAATGGTAAATGAAATGGCTACTAATTAATATATCACAGACTGGTAATGTAAATTCTTTCGATAAAATATCAGCTTGGATAAAATCAATATGGATAGCATCGTTATTCTTAGCTGAACCGTAATCCACTATATTCTTGTTACCATCAATACCTGTAAGCTTTACTTGAATTTTGTTTTGGTGAGCCCAAGTAGCGATTGTCCTTAGATTATCGCCTCCTCCACATCCTAGGTCTATGATGCTAAGTATAGAACTAGAATTCATTAATGCCATTTTTACAGCCTTTAAAGTGGTATTTGTATTCCCTAGGTACTTGTTGATGGTCGAGAGTCCATCTAAAGTCTGGCGTAGAACATCGCCCGATAATTCTAAATTGTCCATCTGCTCTTGCTCGTTGCTGCGAAATTCGAGCATCTAGTCTGGGTTTGTTTTAAACAATGATTTGTACACTAATCCTACAAACCAATTTCCGACAGGGTAATAAAGGGCAAAGAACATTGCCATACCGAGCGCAAAATTTTGAGGAGAAAATAGCTTATATAAAAGGTTATCTGGATAGGCATAAGAGGTCCGTAAAGCATATCCTCCAAACTCTAACAATCCCATAGTAACCAGTCCATAAGCATATTGAGCATGGAATGGTAACTTTCGAAGAAGTAATGAAATCGGAACCATATATAGGATGTAGCAGGTAATTACTTGCCACCAATAAGTAAATCTAGCAATCTCCATTACAGTCCCAAACTTATCCATTGCCATACCCCAAAAAAAGTAGATAATGATGTATAGTAAAATCAATTTCTTATCTACGGCAAATTGTTTCTTTGCATAGGCTATAAAATCATCCATTATTAAAACTTAATTTTGATCATCCATGTAAGTGTAGGCACCGAAATGTCCATGGTGTGTAAGGGATATAGAAATAAGGCTAAGGTTATCATGGTAATAAATTTTAGGAACACCTTTTTCTGTCTTACGAATTTCCAATAAGCTCAGATCCCAATCCTTATCCGCTGCTATCTTATACAAGCATCTATCATGGGTATATTTACTTTGAATAGATGCATTAGTGCTGACCAGAAAGACATCACTTAGCCTACTCGACATTAAATCTTCCTCCGTGCAGGCGATCGTGAAAATATAATCTGCCATCTGTCTTGTTTGAGTTATAAAAACCTGACTAAATGCGGTAACCGATCCATGTCTTGAAGACGATACCATGCATTTTAATTTTAAGGGATTAAAAAAACGCTGATGTCCTTGTTGAATGAGTATTTTATATACACTTTCTTTCATACTCCACATAGTCCAAATCATCTGAACAGTATCTTCCGCGTTTGCAATCATCACTAGTTCATCGCTAGTGAAAACTTTGCCTAGAAAACCTACTCGCTGCCAGCTACGCTGCTTTTTAGCTAGTGAAATATCCACAATATCATTTCCAACCATTAGGCTGCTGTTATTTTCTTATTAATAACAGCTAAAGCGGATTTTACATCCAGCATGCTATCCATACTCTGATTATCTATGGCAATGTCAAACTTATCCTCTATATCCAAAACAATATCTACTAGATTTGCAGAATTTATTTTTAAATCATTAATAAAATCTGTGCTTTCATTTAAATTCTCAAAGGCTACATGATCTTGTACATATGGCTTAACAATTTCTTTGAGTTCTGTCATTACTTTTTTATTATCCATGCTTAACTATTTTAAAAGTTATCGATTACGGAATATATTTTTTAAAGATTATACATGCGTTTACATCGCCAAAACCAAAACTGGCTTTGGCGAGAATATTAATATCTTTCTTTATCAGCTTCTGTGGTATACTATCAGCACTAACCATTGAAGTAATTTCATTATTTAGGTCCTCACAGTTTATATTTGGAAAAATAAAACCGTGCTTAATCTGTAGCACACTAGCTACGCACTCTATGGATGCACCCGCTGCCAGACAGTGCCCTACCATAGATTTTAGAGTATTGATCGGGGGAAAATCTTGGCCGCTTCTACTTAGTGCTTCGGACCAATTCCTTATCTCAGTCGCGTCCTTTATGGTAGCCGTTAGGTGTCCATTGATAGTATCTATGTCTTGCGCTATGATATTTGAGTTTGTAATCGCATTTCTAATACATCGCTGTACTGCCTCAGAGTTTGGTGCTGTCATAGTTCCACCATTCCGCTGACCTCCACTATTAATTTCGCCACCTAGTATTTCAGCATAGATATCTGCTCCTCTTTCCATTGCGCTTGCCCAGGATTCTATAACCATCGCGCCACCTCCACTACCTGGAATAAAACCTGAGGCAGAAGCACTCATGGGACGTGACCCCTCAGTCGGTGTATCATTGTGCTTATAGTTAAGTACACCTCGCATGGCATCGAACCCTCCCCAGAGATATGGCCCATGGTCGCTACAGCTTCCAACTAACATACGCTTTGCACGTCCTGATCGAATCCGATCGTAGCCCATCAAGATGGATTCCACTCCAGTTATACAAGCGGAAGAATTTGTCGTCACTTGATTACCCAAGGCAAGGATACCACCTAAGTATGCACTTACCCCACTCGCCATTATTTGAGACACCACAGTGCTGCCAAGCCTTCTTACCTGCTTGTCATCCACTCTATAAATAGCCTCCCGAAATTTTTCAATTCCTGAAGTTCCTGTTCCGAAAATGGTACCAGTATCAAAATCAACTTCTGTTGAATTTTCATCTAAGCCAGCATCACGCCAAGCGTCGAGACCTGCCATCACGCCGTACAAGATACCTGAACTTTTAAAATTTCTAAGCTGTAATTCAGTGAGATATTCTCTCTTCTTCTCTTCACTTACTTCCGGTTTACCTGCAATACAGCACGAAAATCCAAGGTCTTTTAATGCTTGAAAGAATCGTATGCCTGACTTACCTGTTTGGATAGCATCCATAAATGCATCTAAACCAACACCATTAGGTGCGACTACGCCAAGACCAGTTATGACCACCCTATTCTTCATCTTTTATTTTCATCATTCCAGCAATAGTACCTCTACAAACCAACTCCTCATTACCATTATACATCTCTACTTGGCATTTCAATTTATTAAATCTGAAGTACACCTTCTTACTCTTAACCCTGACTTTTTCACCCGGTAGTACGGGTTTGAAAAAATCAACTGCAGTAGAGGTCATCGCTATTTGCAAGTCTTCTACATTTAGATTTTGTTTGCTCACCATAAATATACCTAAAGAAACTAAACCTATTTGTGCCATACATTCGATCAAAATGACACCAGGCGTAACTGGCTGATTTTTAAAATGTCCCTCATAGAATGGTAGGTCTTTATCGAAAGTATAAGCTCCAGAAATAGAATCATCATCCACTGATAATACTTCATCCACAAATAAGAATGGATAACTATAAGGCAAGTGTGCTATGATAGTTTGTGCCTCCATGATTAGCTCAAATGTTCGCCACCGTTCACAGGAATGGTTGCTCCAGTAATCCAGCTAGCCTCCTCTTTTGTTAATAAATAAACCGCATTAGCTATATCCTCAGGTGTAGTTAACCTATTGAAGGGGTTCCGCTTGAGGGTATGATCTCTTAGCGCATCGCTACCTGGTATCATGCGAAAAGAGAAGGTATCCGTGACACCAGCTTGAATGCAATTCGCTCGAATACCCTCGCTAGCAAATTCTAAGGCGATAGATCTTGTGATAGCTTCTAATACTACCTTGGCAGCAGACACCGCTGCATAGTTTTTCCAAGCTTTGGTATTACCCTCGCTGGTAAAACTTATGACCCGCGTATCTGCAGAGAATAGTCTTGCATCAAATATTTCTTTTACCCAATCATATAGACTAATAGCCATATTTTCAATCGTCAAGTGAAAATCATCATTTTTTAATACTGGTGCATCTATTGCATGCATAGGCTTCAGATTTCCTTTCGCTATGCTATGTACCAGTAGCTTAACTTTATCAAATGAAGAGAATTCAGATTTTAGAGATTCCAGAATCGTAGTTCTGGTTTCCTCTTTAGTGATGTCCATGTTGAAGTGAATCAGCTTAATTTGAAACTTAGAAATCAGCTGAGAATATTCATTGGTAGAAAGGGGCAAGTCTGTGCGACGAGCACGATAGACTAGACATAAATTCATTCCGTGAGCCGCAAGCTTTTTTGCAGTGGCCAATCCTAGACCGCTAGAAGCGCCTAGAATGACAGCCCATTCATTCTTACCCTCGAAGTCTTTTACCATTTTAGCAATAATCTTTGTGCGGTAAATCCAGGACCAAAACTCAGCATCAGTCCTACGTCACCAGATGATGGAGCTTGCGCCATAAATTTCTCTAAAACGTAAAGTACCGTTGCGCTAGACATATTACCATAATCTTTGAGCACCGCTTTAGTATTGTCAATGTTCTTTCCGAGCTTACCAAATAATTGCTCTATAGTTTGCACAATTTTCTTTCCTCCAGGATGAAATATAAGATGTTCCACATCAACTATTTTCATATTATTTTCTGCTAAGAAGGGATGTGTAAAAAGAGGAAAGTGCTCTGCTATAGTTTCGGGAACTGCTTTATCTAGTACCATCTGCAATCCCGTGTTGCGCACTTCAAATCCCATCATATGCGCTGCGTCATAAAAATGATACATGCCCTCTCCTATTATTTCTGGACCAACCTCGTCGTCATAGGAAGATAAAATAGTACATGCGCAGCCATCTCCAAATATTGCCGCGCTTACTATATTTACCATAGAAAAATCTTCTAACTGAAATGTCGAAGTTGGTGATTCGACTGCCAGTACTATAGCTCTTTTGTTGGGATTTGATTTAAGAAAGTTCTTTGCATAGATCATACCCGACACACCTGCTACACATCCCATCTCGGTGACCGGAAGACGTACAATGTCCTGTTTCATCTTGAGCTTATTTATAAGATAAGCATCTACTGATGGAATCATAATCCCTGTGCAGCTCACTGTAATGATAAAGTCAATATCAGTAGCACTAAGCTTAGCCTGGTCTAAAGCTTTCGTTAGAGCACTTTCTGCAAGATTGATCGTTTCAGTTTTATAGATTTCATTTTTTTCCTCGAAGGACGTTTTTTGAAAAACTTGATCTGCATCCATGATGGAGTACCTTCTATCTACCCCTGCATTCTCAAATAACTTCAACACTTTTCGCTGAAAGCGATCTTCCTGACCAGCCATCCAAACTTTCAGATACGGTAAGATCTCTTGTGTCGATCTAGAATAAGGAGGCAGCTGCGTAGCTACTGAAGTAATTTTTACGCTCATTATTTTTTTATAATCCATTGATATCGAAATGCCCATCTCCATTGAATACTATTTTGGTATCCTACTTTATCGGCAAAATTTTCTAAATCAGCTCTTTTAAATGCCTTGGTAATAGATAACAATCCGTCCGACCTGACCATCTCGTTTCCAAATACGGTAGTCAGCATTTTAAAAAGGTAGTAAGGTATGGGGTGTCTATGTAAATCATTTACAACAACTCCAATGCGGGATTTGTTAAGTAATTTTCTGATTAAGGTGACTGCAATCTCATCTTCAAAGTGATGGAGAAAGAGTGTACAAAGAGCAATGTCGTACTTATCTATCGTGAGCTTGTCTTCTATGACATCCTGCTTCGCATATTTTATATTATCGTATTTTTTGGAAAGGGATATACCATACTCAATCGTCGCTTGATTAGCATCTATTCCTAATAGCTCAAATTTATATCCGTTTTCCTTTCCATAGTCAGCAATCTTGCGGAGCATGTCTCCGTGTCCGCATCCTAGATCAACTATCGAATAAGTCTGATCTCTTGGTTTATCAGCAAGCATTTTCTTGATACCATCTAAAGTCAGTCGATTACCACCCAGCCACTTATTAATAGTCTCTAACTGGTCCAGACTGGTGATTAGCATCTCGCCACTCATATCGAGATCATCCATGATTTCGATCTCTCGGCTTCTATAGGTAGTATCTATCATACAGATGGCTTCATTGGTTTTCCGTGGGTTTTCTTGATAACTAATGGCAATATAAAAGGAAAGATCTTCAATACCATCATAATTAGCTCAGATAAATATCCAAGGCGGAACAATTTGGCTATTATATGCCCAGAATTTAGCCTAGCAGCAAACTCAGCATTCCACTTTTTTTTATACGTGTATTCTAGATCCTGTCTATTACTAATCTCCCCATTGGTAAATTTTAAGATCGTTTCTGACACCATTTGGGCAGCACGTATAGCCATACTCATGCCGTTACCTGCCAACGGATGTATCATACCTGCGCTATCGCCGCACATCAGTATATGATCCTCAACTGGATCTTTACTAGCAAAAGATACCTGACTTATAGTCAATGGTTTATCGAATATTAACTCCATATTATTAAACACCTCCTTTAGGTAGGTATTCTTACATAGAACGTTCTGCTGAAAGTCGTCAATGTTCTTATATTTCTTGAAAGATGTATAATCCGCGATGTAACAAATATTAATACTCTCGTCTTCTACCTTGGACACACCACAGTATCCTCCCTCGAAGTTATGCAATCCTACTGCCTCCGTCGGGAACTCCCCTTTGTAGTGAGCCTTTACTCCTAGATACGGAGAAGGTCGCTGGATAAATTTCCTTTGCATTTTGACATCCAAATTAGATCTTTTGCCGAATGCGCCAATCACTAGATCTGCTTCATAGTTTTTATGCTGTATTGTGCTGACCTGAAATACACCTCTATCGAAAGTGATATCTCTGACAGTTGCCTGAATTATTTTGGTACCATATGATTCCGCCATTTTCGCCAGTTCACCATCTATGCAATACCTACTAATGCTAAAACCTCCGAGTGGTAATTTTGCGCTTACCGATCGACTGCCTGGTGTACTCAAAGTAAAATCTGTAATGTCTTTTGCGCCAAAGTCGAATGGGTCGAAGCCTAAGGATTTTAAGTATGGCAGCACTTCATTGGATATATATTCTCCACATACTTTGTGTCTAGGGTATGCGTGTTTCTCGATAAGCCTGACGTCCATGCCTTTACGCGAGAGATGCAGTGCGCTGACTAATCCTCCCAATCCTCCTCCTACGATGATGATATTTTTTGGCAATAGTGTTGGTTATTTTGTTGAGCAACAACTGGGATTTGGGTTTTGTTGTGGGTGGGCAGCATGTTAGTCAAGGGCAGAAAGAAACGATAGCTGGTGGTGGAGGGCCTATTGGCTGAGATAAGAATATATGGGACAGCGTCTTTGGGATTATTTGGGTGTATCCCGCTTTGCTGCGCACCTATCTGCCCGCGCGGGACCAGGCTGTTCAGGACTCCGTGTTCACTTCGGTGCTGCGCACATGTCCGCAAAAGGGCGGCCATTCCTTACCATCCTTTACACTCCGCGCTACGTGGGCTGAGCTACTCCTAGACAAGTATTTCCCATTAAATAATCTTCACAGTGAAAATCAGTCAGGCGATTTCGATTGGTTTAAACTAAGCTGACTTTCCGAATATTGGGTGATAGATTAATAATGATCTACTTGCCCAGATTAAGTTGAATACAATCATAAGTTCGGTTTTATCAAATCCGTATTCATTTGCTCCTGAAGCGCCTGCCTGGTTCCAATCACGGGGGAGCTAAAAGTAAATCCTATGTTTATACTATCTACAAATGAATAATATCAATATACTATTATGCTTATAAAATGTCGCTATATTTAATAGCCACGCAATACACGAATAATCAACTAAACAAATAAACGATTCACCGAATTAACAAATTATCAAATTGACAATCCCTAAGAAGTGCGCCTCCGCTGGACAGCACGTCGCTCGGAGAGCGAAAGGACAATGGATAGTAGTGAGGTGGGATATGGGTGGATTTGGGCGGAGGTCCCGCAGTGCGAAGCACCGAGGCGATAGCCGAGTCACGAATAGCCAGGTGCCTCCGTAGGAGGCATGGCCCATAATCCATAATAGAGGTCAAGAATGGTTTGTACGCGCAATGATAATTGGCTATATTTGACGCGTCCGCGGGCGAGGAAGATGTCGACGGAGGATGCATGGTCAGAATGGTCGGCATGGAATGGCTGAAAATCAAAATATTATATGGCGGGGAAATACTCGACGATACACTATCACAGTTATTTGCAGTTGGATAAGATTACTGGGGCGCAAGACTTGCGGAGTACTTCAGTAGGAAAACCTGCGCATGAAGAAATGTTATTTATCATTACACATCAGGCATATGAGTTGTGGTTTAAGCAGATCATACATGAGCTGAAGTCGGTGTTGAAGATGTTCGCGAATGATGAAGTAGATGAGCGAAATATAGGAACGGCGGTTGGTCGACTTCAGCGTATAGAGGAGATTTTGGATTTGCTGGTGCAACAGATATCGATCATGGAGACGATGACGCCATTGGACTTTCTAGATTTTAGAGCTTACTTATTTCCTGCCTCGGGCTTCCAGAGTTTTCAGTTTAGGATGATAGAAGCGCTTTTAGGATTGCCGCAGAAGAAAAGGATGACATATAATAATCATCACTATGCTAAATTTTTTCCAGAAAATCAGCAAGATATTTTAGCAGGCATATATAAAGAGGGCACTTTATTTGATGCCGTGGAGGATTGGTTGGAGCGCACACCTTTTATCAAGTATCAGGGATTTGATTTTTTGAAGGAGTATGATATAGCGGTACGTGAAATGATAGCGAAAGAGCAAGGTGCGATAGAAATGTCAGACTACTTGACGGATGAGGAAAAGGTGATGCGTAAGAAAATGCTCGGCGATACGAATACATATTTTCAAGCTGTGCTCAATAAGGAGGCACACGAAAAGTTGCGTGAATCGGGTGAGTTACGATTGTCTTATGAGGCTACAGTAGCGGCTTTGTTCATCAAACTATATAGGGAGCAACCGATTTTACATTTGCCATTTATGCTGCTAATAAATCTGATAGATATAGACGAAAAATTGACGACTTGGCGTCAGCGTCATGCACAAATGGTAATGCGTATGTTGGGTAAAAAAGTGGGTACTGGAGGTTCTTCTGGACACGATTATTTAGCGAAGACGGCAGAGCAGCATCACATATTTACGGATCTGCATAATATATCTACCCTGCTTATACCGCGCTCAAATTTGCCAAAATTGCCAGACGACTTGGTGAAGGATTTGGGCTTTTATTATAGCAACGAAAAGGCAAGCTAGTCCATGAAAAAAATTCAAAACTACATAGGTGGTGTTTTCGTCGATGGGCAAGCTGGAAAGACATTAGAGGTATATAATCCTGCTAGGGGTGAAGTCTATACCACAGCGCCTGACTCCGACCAGTCGGACATGGAAGCAGCTATAACCGCAGCCCAAAATGCGTTTCCTGCTTGGTCAAATAGCAGTTTAGAATCACGGTCTTATTATCTTTCGCAGATATCGAATAAGATCACGGAGCAACTGGACGCACTGGCTCTAGCAGAGAGTATAGATAATGGCAAACCGCTATGGTTGGCTAAGAAAGTAGACATTCCACGGGCGGCTTCGAACATGAAATTTTTTGCTGATGCCATCACGCAGTTTGCTTCAGAAGCGCATGAGATGGTCGGTCAGGCAATAAACTATACCCTGCGCAAACCACTAGGTGTGGTGGGCTGCATCTCCCCCTGGAATCTGCCTCTGTATTTATTTACTTGGAAGATTGCGCCAGCATTGGCAACAGGAAATACCGTGATAGCGAAACCCTCTGAAGTGACTCCGATGACGGCATATCTGTTAGGTAAAATATGTGAAGAAGTAGGCTTGCCAGCGGGGGTGCTAAACATAGTGCATGGATTAGGCCATAAGACTGCCGCAGTGCTAAGTAGTCATGCAAAAGTGAAGGCAGTTTCTTTTACAGGGAGCACACGTGTGGGTGCAGATATTGCACGAACGATCGCTCCCCTCTTTAAGAAATATTCACTAGAGATGGGTGGTAAGAACCCTAATATTATATTTGCGGATTGCGACTATGAGAAGGCATTGCGTACTACGGTAAATTCTTCTTTCGCAAACCAAGGACAGATTTGTCTATGTGGAAGTAAAATTTTTGTGGAGCGACCTATCTATGAAAAATTTAAGATGGACTTGGTGGAGCGTGTTTCTAAGTTAGCGATTGGTGACCCGATGAGTGAGGATACTAAGATGGGAGCGATCGTCTCTAAACCACACTACGATAAAGTGCTATCTTATATAAAGCTTGCCAAGGAAGAAGGTGGTACTATTCTCTGCGGCGGAGAAGCTGTTCATCCTGAAGGATTTGCGAAAGGTTGGTTTATTTCACCGACGATTGTGGAGGGTTTGGAACCATACTGCCGTACGAATAAAGAAGAAATATTTGGACCAATGGTGACTATCATGCCCTTCGATACAGAAGATGAAGTGACTGCTTTGGCAAATGATAATGACTATGGACTGTCCATGACGTTGTGGACTGAAAATCTGTCTCGTGCACATCGTATGGCAGCAAAACTGGACGCTGGCATTATATGGATAAACTGTTGGCTACTACGTGACCTACGGACTCCATTTGGAGGCATGAAAAATAGTGGCGTTGGTAGAGAGGGCGGCTTAGATGCGATGCGCTTTTTTACGGAACCGAAAAATGTATGTATACAATATAAATAACTGATCGCACGCAAGTGCTTATAAAACAAAATGATATGGCAAATCTATTGAACCCGATTAATTTTAAGCAGTGGATAGAGGACAATCGACACTTGCTAAAACCGCCTGTCGGAAATAAGGCAATCTACAATGAAGACTACATAGTGATGGTCGTAGGAGGACCTAACTCGCGTAAGGACTATCACCTCAATCAGACCCCAGAATTTTTTTATCAGATAGAGGGTGACATCATTCTCAAAGTCATCGAAAATAATGAACCTAGGGACATTCATATTTGTGAAGGAGAAGTCTTTTACTTGCCGCCAAATATTCCACACTCTCCACAGCGTGGACCTAACACGGTAGGTTTAGTAATAGAACAAAAGCGTGAGGAAAATATGGAAGATGGCCTAGCATGGTTTTGTGAAAATTGCCATAGTGAACTGTACCAAGAACCATTCAAACTGGATAATATCGAAAAGGATATGCCCGTAATATTTGACAAGTTCTACGCCAATGAGGAATTGAGAAAGTGTGATAAATGTGGTAGCATTATGCAACCACCCGCTAAGGTTGCCTAGTCATAAATAGACTATATTGTATTTTAAAAACGTGTACTTACTTCATATCTTATGAGAATTAATGGCCATTCACATCTACTTCCTTATCCTTCTCAGATACCTAAATTTATGAAGGAGAAAGAAATATTCTGGATAGATGATGATAGGAAATATATGCGTCAGAAAGGTTGGTCACGCCCAATCACAGATGAGAGTTTTTTTCTCAATGAAAAGTTGGCGTGGATGGATCAGAACAAGATAGATCATGCAGTGGTTCTAAACTTATCCCAATTATATGGAAATGGTCTGAGTGCTAAAGATATGAAGCAAGCACTGCGTTTTCAGAACGATTTTAATGCAGAGGTACAGGATGAGCACCCTACCCGATTTACTTGTGGATTTGTAGTTCATGCTGGCTTTGTTCATGGTGCGCTGTGGGAGATAGAGCGTTGTGTTGAAAAATTGGGATTGCAGGTACTCTGTTTACCAACCCACTATCTATCAGATAATGGGACATGGAAAGGTATATTTAATGAGGAGACGGAGCCAATTTTAGAGTTGGCCGATAAGTATAATCTAGCGATAGAAATCCATCCTTATGATGGAGAAAAATTTATTTTACTCGAAAATGTTTCTTGGCGTTTTCATCTTATATGGATGCTAGCACAATGTGCAGATGCATACCACTTTTATTCCTTAAATGGCTACTTCGATAAGTACAAAAATATTCGAGTTTGCTTTGCCCACGGTGGGCAACTGAGTCATATTAATCTTGGTCGACGAACACAAGGTTTTGATGGTCGCCCTGATCTTTTCAAAGGCAAGGTGAGACCTCGCGCAGCAGTTGGTCATCCAAATATTTATTTTGATACTCTAGTGCATGATACTTTCTCGCTAGACTTAATGGTAAAGCGACAGAAAGGGACAGATCAAATCTTGCTAGGATTGGATGATCCGTACCCGCTCGGTGAGATGAATAATGAAAATCAATCTTCACAACCTGGTAAGCTACTAGAACTTGCGGTGCAAGAAAAGATAATAACGGCTACACAGCAGAAAGAAATGTGGTGCGAGAATGTCATCCGTTGGTTGTGTGGAGACGACACCGCTAAATTTAAAGAAAGAATAGGACTCAACTAATATGGATAGCACTTTAACTTATGCTCAACAAATGGATGAGCAGGATCCCCTTCGCGTTTATCGTGACCGTTTTCATATACCTATGCAAGCCAATAACGAGCCGTACATTTACTTATGCGGTAATAGTCTAGGTCTACAGCCTAGATCTACTGCAGGAGCATTAGAGCAGGAGTTGGAGGATTGGAAAAATCTTGGAGTGGAAGGTCATTTTAATGCCAAGAATCCTTGGATGCCTTACCATGAATTTCTTACTGATAATATGGCTAAGATCGTAGGCGCAAAGCCTATGGAAGTCGTGGTTATGAATACATTGACAGTCAATCTTCACTTATTGATGGTGTCGTTTTACCGTCCCACTGCTAAAAGATATAAGATCCTGATGGAAGTGGATGCTTTTCCTTCTGACCGCTATGCTATAGAGTCACAGCTACACTTTCATGGTCATAAAGATGGGCTCATTGTCTTGAAACCTCGCGATGGAGAAGTGCTTTTGAGAGAGGATGATATCTTGTCTTCCATCGAAGAACAAGGTGAAGAGATAGCTTTGGTATTGATCGGGAATCCGAACTACTACACGGGGCAAGTATTTGACATGAAGCGAATAGCAGAGCTTGGACATAAACATGGTTGTGTAGTAGGGTTTGATTTAGCGCATGGTGCTGGTAACCTTCCCTTAGCACTTCATGACTCAGGCATCGACTTTGCTGCCTGGTGTACGTATAAGTATTTAAATTCAGGGCCTGGGTCTGTGGGTGCTTGCTTTATTCATGAGCGACATGCACACAATTTTGACCTTCCTCGTTTTGCGGGATGGTGGGGACATAATCCTAATACTCGCTTTAAAATGCGAGATGGTTTTGACCCTATGCCAGGTGCGGAAGGCTGGCAGTTAAGTAACCCTCCTATTTTATCTTTGGCAGCTATAAAGTCCTCTATCGAACTCTTCGCCGAAGTCGGGATGGATGCCCTGTTACTAAAATCTAGACAGCTCACTGGCTATCTTGAATACTGTCTGAATGATATGGACGATCCTCGCATTCGTATCGTTACACCTAAAGAAACAGCACAACGTGGTTGCCAGCTATCTATCCAAGTGCTGGATGCCAATAAGGCGCTGTTCGATCAAATCACCAATGCGGGCGTGATCGCTGACTGGCGTGAGCCTGATGTGATTCGCGTGGCGCCTGTACCTTTGTATAATAGTTTTGAGGATGTATATCGTTTTGCGGAGATATTGAAGGTGGAGTTGGGGTGAGAGGAGAAAAATAGCCCCTAATTGAATACTCTCCGCTTCAAAATTGATGCACAAAATACAACCAGCATTAATATGATATTTGGTAAATATCTTCGTGGAAAATATAAAATAGCATTCTTGGTGGATCAAAAAAAAAAGCTACTTCCAAAGATTGGAAGCAGCTTTCAATATTAAAAAGTATATTTATAATAATAATTACAGGAATTATCTATTACAAATAACTCTATTTTCTGTAACAATTATTGTAGCGCCCACTGTATCTGTATCAGTAGATGCTGATGCCTTAATCACATCTAGAGCATCATCACAGTATTCTCTAGCTGCTATAATTTCAGTATTACTTGTCTCTGATCCATTTTCTGTTCTGACAGAGGCTACGGAGCACATTTCGCAATCATCTCCACACGAGAAAGTAATTGCTAGAAGCAATATGAAGGTTAAATTCCCTAAAATTGTCTTAATCATAATTAAATTTTTATATAGTGAGTAATTTAAATTTAAACCTATTGCCATCTACTATTGATGGCATGAGAAATACCACATAATGAACTAGTGTAAAGATTTGGATCAGGTATAATTAAGCGCAGACAAATATACATTATAACTCTAGTTCTTTTGTTTGATCTTGCGAAACTACAAAGTCTATATTACTATCCAAAAGTAAATTGAATTTTATTTATTTGCTGTAAACCAACATGCAGAATCAGATACTTAAAAACTTAGATAATGGTAGACTTAAACTTTTCGGATAAACTGATAATATTCTCAAAGCTAATATTAAATGCTCGACTATGTGGTCAAATTAAAATAAGCTTTAGAATTAAAAATAGCTACTGAAGTTTATCCAGTAGCTATTTTATATTTAGAAGAAATTAGTCTTAAGCTAAACTTAATCCAAAGGCCACATCATCTTTTTCTTTAATGACTCAGGCATACCCTTTTTAGGTTTCTTATCATACTTCTTTTTTCCCGCAGGCGGCTTATTTGACTTTTTGCGATCATCAGATTTGCCTCGGTTATTCCTATCATCTTGTTTACTATCATCCTTAGGCTTATTCTGATTGTTGTTTCTATTGCCACTTTCCGAAGTTTTCTTCTCCGCCGCTTGTGCTCTTTTCTCAGAGAACTTTGACCTTGGTGGCTTGCGTTTATCTAATTTTTTTCGATTATTGTTTCTATTATTTTTAGGTTTGTTGGATTTATTGCCGCCACTAGCCTGCTCGTTTTTCTTAGCTTCTATTGCTGGATCAAACTCCGCTTGAGGAAAAGGATGATCACTAATTTCATCTAACTTTTTACCTATAAGCTTTTGTATATCTTTTACATAAGCACGCTCATCATGATCACAAAATGCAATTGCAACGCCATTTTTACCAGCTCGTCCGCTACGACCTATCCTGTGTACATAAGTCTCAGGCATATTGCTTATCTCGAACTGGATCACATGCTCAAGACTATCTATATCTATGCCCCTTGCTGCAATATCAGTGGCCACCAGCACTCTAAGTTTGTTATCTTTAAATGCTTTTAAAGCTTTTTGACGATTATTTTGAGATTTATCTCCATGAATAGCAGCAGCCGAGATGCCCTTTTTAGAAAGTAGTCTAGCTATTTTATCTGCACCATATTTAGTACGAGTAAATACAAGCGCACTCTCTATTGCCTGATCCTTTAACACATGTAATAATAAATCACGCTTCTGCTTTTTGTTCGTATAATATATGTATTGATTGATTGTATCAACAGTTGATGAAACTGGTGTAACCTCCACCATTTTTGGATTATTCAATATGCCATTAGCAAGTTTTACTATATTATCTGGCATTGTAGCAGAGAAGAAAAGAGACTGTCTTTTAGCGGGTATTACTTTAAGCAGTTTTTTGATGTCATGAATAAAGCCCATGTCCAACATTCTATCTGCCTCATCAAGCACAAATAGTTTTATATCACTTAAGGATACGATCCCTTGGTTCATCAGATCTAAAAGACGACCTGGAGTAGCAGTCAGGATATGCACACCTCTTTTGATGGCTCGTACTTGCTCACCCTGATTGACCCCTCCAAAGATAACCGTAGATTTTATGTTTGTGTGTTTAGCATAGGCTTTGAAATTTTCGTCAATTTGAATAGCTAATTCTCTAGTTGGTGTAACAATCAAACAACGAATAGGAAACTTCCCTTTATTTTCATTCTCTCGTTGATAGACAAGCTGTAATATTGGAATTGCAAAGGCGGCTGTTTTTCCACTTCCAGTCTGAGCACAGCCCAGTACATCTCTTCTATCTAAAATATATGGTATAGCTTCTTCTTGGATCGGCGTAGGTTTCTCGTAACCTTTTTCAGCCAATGCTTTAAGTATTGGATCTACGAGATTCAGTTCTTTAAAAGACATAATTGCGTTTATAGTAGTCGCTCCCTTGCGAGCGCTTTATCAAAAAAATACAAATATAGCCTATTCAGCATCCTTCTGCCTAATATTTAACGTATATCTTTTTACGTGAAGCATTACCACATACAGATTAGTTTAATACATTGAATTGATTGTTTTTATATGAATGCGGAGGCATACCGACTTTCAGCGTTACCAGGTCATTCGCTACTCGCTTGTCAGCTCGGTCCATTGCTTATCCACCTGTCCGCACTGGGACTCCTCACGAAAAAAGCGTGAGTCTAGCTACTACCCTTTGCCCCTAGCGCGCTCCGCTTGCCGAGCTTCTGCTGACGCCTACGCGAATGTTTGTATATTTAAATAATATGTATAACCAAGTGGCAACTGTACAGGTATGTAAAAGATATGTATCTTTATTTCTATTATGCCAAAGAATGAATCCTCTGATATTTATACATTAATTATTAGCCTTCAATCATTTGAGGTAAAGGCTTTAACAAAGCATCTCGAGAAATCTAACATTGCCGACAAAGATCTTCTAGGATCAATTTTTAATTTTATTAGGAGTCGAAAGAATATTAGCAACTCAGCGCTCAGATCAAAATTTGATTTGACTAGTGGGGAGCTTACAAAAGCTAAACACAAATTATTTTCACTCATTTTAAAATGCCTTAAAACTGTAAAGGCAAAATCCTCAACCGAAGATGTTTTGGACTTGATGCTTGAATTTGATATTCTTATCAATCATGGTATATTTAACAAAGCACATAAAAAGTTAGCTCGATTAATCGCGATCGGGAACGTTAGATGTGACTACGACTTATGCATTTGGGCGACCAAGAACGCTATCAAACAAGGTCTTTTCTACCACGAAAGTTTTACATACAATCATGTGCTGGAAAATGCCTACAAGCAGATTGTCATTTTTGAAGAAAAAGCAAATGAGCTTCGCTCCTTCGAATTGCTGAGTGATCAGGTGCTACTTCTGCATTATGAGTTTCTAGACAAGCGTCTGGACAATAGAAATGAAATACTAGATTATCTAAAGCATCCTTTATTATCTCAAAATTATAATTATAAATGTGAGCTATCAGAGTTTTTCTACTACCGTATTAAATCAATTATTTTTCTAGGAGATAATGACCATAAACGATCTAGAGATTATTCTTTGAAAGCCATCAAGTATCTGCAAACGATTGAAAATGATGATCGAGATGACTTTCTGTATAAACTTAAATCACTCAATAACTATCTTGATGCTTCTTTACATCTTGAGGATATTGATTCTTATTTAAGAATGAAAGTGCAGCTAGACAATCATATAGCATCCAACATCGATAGTCTATCACTACCCTTCAAAGGACTTGCTTTTCAATTTAAGCTAGCACTAGACCTAAACTACTTGTGGCTTAGGAAAGACTATAGTTGTTTCCTTGATAATCGACAAGATTTCTTCGAAAAGTATTTAGCATGTGCAGAGTTTTTGAGGCCCAATATAGATGCTGAAATCCTATTTGGCTTTTCTAGACTATTTTTTATCGCGGGCGATTATGAAAATGCGCAACACTATTGCCAGCAGCTAATAGATACTCAGAAAAAGAATCCGACTACCTTGATTTTGTGCTGCTGTAATATATTAAGAGTCCTAATAAATTTCGAATTAGGTAATTTAAAAGCAATTAGTCATATCATAAAATCCAGCAAGTACTTTTTAAAAACCAGGAACAGATATTTTAAAATAGAGAATGTGTTTTTTTCTGGCTTAAGCAAAATTAAGCCCTATAATACAGAGGATGAAAATACTAGAATACTACGATCACTACACAAATCCTTAGATGAGTGCAAACTTCATTCTCAGGATCACATTATCGACAATATGCTGGACCTAACAGAGTGGCTGAGCCGTAAAACTTCCTAAATGCCCATTCTGGGAAATATAAAAGCGTACAATAATCATTGCGAGCGTAGCGATCAGTACTTTAAGAAATGCTCACAACATAAGCGTACATCAATTTGCAAGGTAAATTTTTAGACCGTTTTTATTTTTACATATCATTGAATATCATTTAATTATATTTTAATATATAAAATATATAGTAGTCGTAAGCAAAATATTTAGGTAGATTTTAGTAATAAATAAAACTTAATAAACCTTACTCTGTATAATATTATTCCAATATTGTGATGAATACTTGCTATAAGTAATTATCTTGTAATGTATCATACAATTGGGATACATACTTTATTCCTGTTTTTTTGACATATCCGATTAATGAAGGCTAAAATAAAATTTCTAATACTGTTAACCGTAATATTTGTGTCAAGAGCACAAAGTCAACAGTGCGGATCAACAACAGATTATCTTGATACAGCTAGACTCCTAAAAAATATTACCAACAACTCTTCTGAAAATATTAACAAACGATTAGATGAAGTTTATATTCCCATACAGTTTCATATCGTAAGAGATGATGCAGGTTTTGGTGGAATACCAGAAAGTAGAATACTAGATGCGATGTGCACTATCAACAAAGAGTTCGAGCCTCTAAATATGCGTTTTTATATTGCGGATGACTTTATCTACTCAAACGCAAGTCTTATTCACGAACAAGCTACTAATAACAGCGGTTTCGCAATCTCCTTTTTCCAAGCTAACAAAGTTGATAATGCTATCAATGTTTTTATTGGATCAACCTTATCATCAGGAAATTCTGGCTACTACTCAAGAAGCTCTGATGTAATTTACATGGATAAATTTTATATGACGAAGAAAGATATAATCCTTAGTCACGAGTTAGGCCATTATTTTTCTCTAAGACATACTTTTTCTGGTTGGGAAGATACCGTTTATGATCCTAGTCAGCCTACACCCACAGAGGTATCTATAGGCACTACCACTTATCTAGTTGAGTATGTTGATAGATCAAGAAATTGTGAATTTGCAGGCGATTTGATTTGCGATACACCCGCTGATTACATTCTAAGTTGGTTTGGATCGTGCAATTACACTGGCGGAGCTGTAGATCCCGATGGGGTCTTAATTGATCCTGAAGAGAAGAATATCATGTCCTACTTTAGTTTCAACGGCTGCACTGAATATCTTTTCTCTGAAACACAAAAGGGTATTATGACGCAAGATTATGAGTCCCGCTCTGATCTGAAGATTAACGCTCCGACCACTACTGAATCTGTGATTGCAGTTGCTAATTTATTATCACCAGCCGCTGATGAAACTGTACCCTTCGATAATATTATATTAAATTGGAGTGAAGTCGAAAATGCAGTATTCTATAAATTAGAAATATCTAGATTAGAAAGCTTTTCAGTTTTATCTTCAACAATAATTACTTCTAACACTGCTGCAGAAATAGATAACTTACAAAATAATAAGACCTACTATTGGAGAGTTAGTGCCTTTAATCAGATAGATTTCTGTGAGACATTGAATTCCGCTAGCAGAAAATTTAAGACCAGCGAGACAGTAAGCAACTCGCAGACATTGGCTCAGGAAATTTCCATATTTCCGAATCCGGTCCGTAATTCCAACATATATATAAGAGGACTAAAACCAGGGATGTTATATACCTATGAACTTTTTACGACGGAAGGCAAAAGTTTAATCACTTCGGAAATTTCCAAACAAGGCTTCATCAATACAAAATTGCTAATACCTGGTATCTACCTTATCAAAATTCAAGAAGGAGAACAATATTTAATTCATAAATTTTTAAAACTTTAAAACATTACGACTTATGAAACTATACCTACAACTAATAATATTTGTTAGCATTGCATTCTGCAGCACGCTTAGCGCTCAGATATATGTAAATAATGCGGCTACTGGCAGCAATGACGGAACTACCTGGGATAATGCATATACTGACTTACAATCAGCTTTAGACGTCACCACAGCCAGCGATATTTGGATAGCGCAAGGAGTTTACAAGCCAGCGCTAAGGGATTCAGTATTTATGTTTGAATCAGTAGTTGGTCATTCGCTATACGGAGGCTTTATTGGAAATGAAGCTGAACTGGATGATCGTGATTTCATACTTAACAATACCATACTTTCAGGAGATATTGGTGATGATGATGTGGAAGGGATGTATGATATGAATAAAACAGATAATGCAGTTCATATTTTATATGTGGGTGATCATGGAGAAACTGTGACTGTCGATGGCATAAACTTTAGAAATGGCAGCACTGTCTTATTCGAAGATGAGACTTTAGGAACATTTTGGTACCGTGGTGGAGCCATATATACTTTAAGCCCACTTCAAATCGATAATTGTTTGTTCACAGAAAATAGTGGGTTTACTGGTTCTGCAGTTTACATCTTAGGCACTACTAATAGCAGTGTTGAAAACTCAACCTTTGAAAAGAATTTTTCACTTACTCAGGCTTCTTTGCAGCTTACACAGTGTATGACGCCAAGTGTTTCTAACTGTAGATTTATAGAAAACATCGTTACACGAGGAGCAGCCTATACTAATTCATGTACAGAGGCAAGTTTTACGGATTGTGATTTCTTAGAAAACTCTATACAGCCTGGGGGGTTTGGGGGAGCAGGCTTCTACAACTTTAGCTCTGTTGGAACTACTTTGACAAACTGTAATTTTATTGGAAATACTAGTACAAATAATGCAGCCGTTTTGTATTGTGATGGCTCCGCATTTGGGGAAGATTTTCCATTAAATCTAACATTGACTGATTGTTTTTTTCGAGATAATGAGAGTATTGGATTTGGTGGCAATATATATTTTTGGACTTCCAACTATATAATGGATGGATGTACTATTGAAAATAATTCTGCTCCTAATGGAGGTGGTATTTATCATGGTAATAGTAGATTCGATGTACGTAATACAGAGTTTATTGGTAATACTGCTAGTTTTGGGGCCGCAACTTTAAATTACAGCGCACTTACAGAAGGAAAGTATAGTAATTGCTTATTCGAAAATAATATGTCAGAAACTTCTGGTGGTGGCGGCATGATTGGTTTTGGTGCTCAAGTTGATTTTGAAGACTGTGATTTTGAAGGGAACAGCGCCACATTTGGTGGTGTATTTTATTGTCAAAATGAAAATTCAGAAATCAATTTTGCTGACTGCGATTTCATTGGTAATTCAGCTGTTAATCAAGGTGGCGTATTAATAAATTTTGGTGGGAATCAATTAAAATTTGACGAATGCTTATTCTCTGGAAATTCTAGTGGTATAGGTGGAGCTATGAGTATTATTGATGATACGTTAGACATTGCTACGCTAGATATCAACAATTCTATCTTTGACTTTAACTTTGCAGACGCTCAAGGAGGAGCTATTAATTTAGGTAATGTTGATGCTACTATTAGATATTCGCAAATTACTAATAATCAAGCCTTAGATGTTGGAACTGGAGGGGCTATATCTAATAACGCTTTTAACGATCAAGATGCTAGACTTAATATCATACATTGCACTATAGCTGATAACGCAGGTGATCTTGCTGCAGGCTTAGCGAACTTTAATGATGATGCTTTTAGTGGTGAAGCAGTAATTACCTTGGCTAATACTATTCTATGGAATGCTAATGGTGGATTCGGATATGCAGTTGAGGCTGGTAGTAATACTAGTTTGATATCTAATGGTGGAAATCATTATCTCAACCCTCTACTTGAAGATTTATTTACTGGGGAAAATGATTTCTTCGATGATGTACCTGGCTTTACAGATTCGGGTGACGGCGATTATTCATTAAAATCGACTAGTGTATGTATTGATCAAGGACTAGCAATATCTGGGGTGACTAGTGATATTGAGGGCAATCCTATAAAGAATGCACCAGATAAAGGCTGTTACGAATTTCAAGGTAATGTGTCCACTAAGTATGTAATCAAAGAAGACATTGGCAAGCTTCTGAGCAACCCTACTGTTGCCAATACCATCTTAGAATTTAGCCATGACTATATCGGTCAAATTGAGATTAATATCTTTTCAATAACTGGCAAATTGGTTAAGCAGTTTACTCATACAAAAGATGCTGAATCTACTAATGTATTTATGAATGTAGCATCATTAGAGGCAGGAACTTTCTTGGTTGAGGTAAATCTTGGTCAAAATAGTTTCTCTAAGAAATTGATCAAACTGTAAGTAATTTATTGAAAAATATAAGTAATAGGCGTCGTCAATATTTGACGACGCCTATTTTATTTTAAATTTAATCCCGGGATGTTCGGGGTATTCAGAAGTAAGAGCACATCACCACAGGGTAGCCCGTCCCGATTTTCGGGAGTGAAATATTTATAGACCTGGGTTGAAAACCCAGGATTATCATCAGAGTTAGATCCAATTTGGCGTTATTTTTTGGAAAAAATCATGACAAAT
>ENA-ORXM01000681-ORXM01000681.1-marine-metagenome-genome-assembly--contig:-NODE-681-length-55720-cov-5.069353_pt1 | contig 55720 bp, 47 predicted proteins | sample MGYA00237867_ERZ511480 | MGnify/ENA primary metagenome ERZ511480 (study PRJEB26309, sample SAMN06266103) | marine metagenome | isolation source: Algal blade | place: United Kingdom:Sidmouth, United...
GGATCCTCCTAAAGCCTGTAGCGGCTTGTACACGACCTCATTAATTTTTTCTATTAGCTTGGGATCATCAGTAGATCTATCTACTATAAAGTGAATATTTCCATCAGCAATATGGCCAAAAGTATAAGCTTGATTCACCTCTTCAATAGCCCTCAGTTTTGGTAAAGTTTCATCCACATAACTTCCTATTAAGGAAACTGGTAGACTGATATCGAAATGATGATCCATTACGCAAGAAGTTTTTAAAACGTGGACATCCTCTCTAATTTTCCAAAACCATTCGAGATCAGACCGTGTCTGGGCTGGCACAGCATCCAAAATCAATTCGCGGTTTAAAGCTACCTCTAGAAGGTATTCTAATTTTTCCTGATCTGCTTCCTGATTACTTCCAAGAGACTCTAGCAGCACATAATATTTGTAGCCTAGCGGCAAAGGACTATTCACCGAAGCAGGTGCAGTCATGCACGCATATGTATCTGACCAGATCAGCTCATAACCACTCAATAATCCAGCGAGCTCTTGATCCATATATTTTAAGAATGATACTACTTTATTATACTCGTTAAAACCCACGTATGCACTACAACGACTACGGGGCGCTTCTACCAATCTTAAAACCGCCTTAGTGACTATTCCTAGCGTCCCTTCTGATCCGATAAAAAGCTGTTTGAGATCATAAGCTGTATTATCTTTTATAATCTTTTTGAGCGACGATATTACACGTCCATCGGCTAAAACCACTTCCAATCCGAGCACTAAATTTCTTGTCATACCATATCTTAGTACTCGTAATCCTCCAGCGTTACTCGATATCATTCCTCCTATCTGCGCTGAACCTTTCGCGCCAAAACTCAGGGGAAACATCATTGATGCTGATTCTGCGGCAAGATGCAAATTCTCCAAAATTACGCCGGCTTCTGTTGTGATTGATCTGCTATCGGGATCAATATCTATTACTTTATTCATTTTCTCTAAGGAGATAACTATTTCGTTTTCTGTAGCTATTGTCCCTCCCACTAGGTTGGTCAACCCTCCATGTACGACGACTCTTTGCCCGTATTGTGTACAGATTTTCATGCACTGCGATACATCTTTCGTACTGCTTGGCAATACTACCGCCTTAGCATCTAGTCCTTCTTCCATTCGCCAGATGTGTGTATAACGACCAGCTAAGTCCTCTCCCATCAACACTTTGTCTTCGCCTAATTTCTCCTGAATAGCCACCATGCATTTATTCATATTTTCGTATTTCTTATAGATTCAAAAGTATAAATTTTTAGTTGACTAATGATTATTATTTGGGGCCTTCCCATGTAGCCTTTTAGAAAAAAAAGGCTACATGGGTCGGGCCATCCGCTACTCGCTATTCAGCTCGGTCCTAGCGGACTCCACGTATGTATAGCTGAAAAAAAAACAGCTATACATACGTGGCTAGCTACTACCCCTAGTCCAAAAAAAATAGGCTATATTCTAGATTCGAATTAGTATTTAAATTGTCATTATCTATTATAATAAATATTTGGTTAGACTAGCTAGTCAAGCCATTTACGATAATCATACTGATAGCGATAATTGCAGGTAGAGCCTGTACAAAGAATATTTGCTTTGCAGCAGTAAAAGTTCCGAATATACCTGCGATTGCGATACAGCTCAAAAAGAATAAAGATATATTAGCAAACCATTCTTGATTATCGATAAATAATGTCCATATCAATCCAGCAGCTAAAAATCCATTATACAAACCTTGGTTAGCAGCCATAACTTTTGTCTTAGAAAATAAATCTGCCGGAAATTTTCGAAAAACTTTTCTACCCTTCGTATCCCAAGCAAACATTTCAAACCATAATATATAGCAGTGAATAATAGCGATGAGCCCAATTAGTGCTTTTATAAGAAGTTCCATTATTTAAATTTTGATTTTTACGAAGATAGGTCTTTTATTTTTTAAGCATGACCACAGTTTAGACCGTTAAGAGTTATTTCATGAAGTCGTATAACCTAAATTGGATTTGTGATTTCACCAATTAACATGATGTTAAATTAACTATGCTTGACCGAATCGAATGGGTTGCTCTTGACCCTGTTAGATAACTCCGTTTATTTTTAAGAGACTGGAAGAGATAAACCAGGTTCTAGTTGGGCAGATTATTTTTAGAATTGTGGTACTTTCCACCCAGCTACTATGGAACGTGCTGCAGCACAAGGTCTAGACTCCCCTATTAATCGAGACTATGCAGATTATTACTGTAGAATATGGAAATACGATGCTAGAACTTCTGAACTTTCTGTCTATCTCGAAGATGACCCTTAATTTGATGATAGCTCTGAAAAAGCTAATTCGTGTACCAGCGGATATAGAATAGAACTTGTAAAGTATTTCTACTTGACCTTTCTATAGAATATCCAAGCATAAATAATTTAATAAGAAAAACTGCTTTATCAAAAGGCGCGGTGCTCACTGGGGATATACAAAAAACTGCTGGCAATTCACTTTTGATAAATTGCCAGCATTCAAGTACAGATAATTCATTTCCTTTCAACCATTCACTTAAATTCGCCATGCATAGCCTAAATAATCTACAGATTTCTTCTAGAGACTTCAGCAATACATCCGAGGATATGATACTGGACTGCAAGACGTGACTAATAACAATTCAACTTTAGTGAAATTGAGTAAGTCTTCCGACAATACTGAAGAGATGCAAATACAGATGCAGTTTCAAATACGTAAGACGAGGTTGAGCTAGAAGAATATATACTTTTTTAATTTATTTTTTATCCGGTTGAGGAGTCATGCGCAAATAAGGTTTAACTTCAGTATGCCCCTTTGGAAATAATTTAGGTATTTCTTCATTCGAAACAGATGGAGAAATAACACAATCGTCACCTTCTTTCCAGTTCGCAGGTGTGGCTAATTTGTGATAAGCCGTTAATTGTAAAGAATCAATTACCCTTACTAATTCATCGAAGTTTCTTCCCGTAGAAGCGGGATAGGTAATGGTAAGTTTTACTTTTTTATCTGGATCTATTATGAAGACGGACCGCACTGTAAACTTGCTATTCGCGTTCGGATGGATCATATCATATAAATTCGCCACCTCACTATTCTCATCCGCTATGATCGGAAAGTTTACCGTAGTATCTTGCGTTTCATTTATATCCTTTACCCAACCATTATGCGACTCTAGACCATCCACACTTAGTGCGACTACCTTTACATTACGCTTGTCAAATTCACTTTTATATTTCGCTACCGTTCCCAGTTCAGTGGTGCATACGGGAGTATAATCTGCGGGATGTGAAAATAGGATACCCCAACTATCCCCTAACCAATTATGAAAATTAATTTCTCCTTCCGTAGACTGTGCTGTGAAATTCGGTGCTTCATCTCCCAATCTTATTGTGCTCATAACATTAGTTTATTTAGTTATATAATAATTACATAACACTATTTTGAGATGTTAGTTCTATTTTGATAAAGTACGATTGTAAAATTGGTGATCCCATGTCCATGAAATAAAGTCCATGGGCAAATCATCCGTTCCTACTCCACACCTAGCAGTTCCATCCAGCATTACAGCCGTTGATGCTAGGCGAGTTCGCTTTCTGTCGTACCCAAGGCACTTAAAATCATATAACATTTTCTATGCGTTCCACCCATCGCTTTAATCCTGCGTGCCTTCAGCACTTCTTTTTCAAGATCTGTTTTAGAACTATATGAGTACATATTTTTGATTTGCTCCTCCTCAGAGTGCGAAAGGGCTTCCAAAACCGATAGGTTAATTTAAATATTAATTGGTGAACATCAAGCGGATAGTCAGTTAAAATAATATTGACTATTTAAGTATTCTATGAACTAGCGCTGTGTAGTGGTGCCGATTTTCTCGGCAGTCCTGCGTCTAGCCTGTGCGGGAGCATGAGGACCGAGCTGACTAGCGAGTCACGAAACATAGCGACTCCAGCTCCCTACTCTACTTGCTATATTGCAAGTAAAGTAGGGAGCTGGAGTAGTTCCCAAAACCTTACATACCTCTGTGTTATTTGGCCCGCTAATAATATAAGTCGTACGTGATAACATAAGGTAAGCTTGATTCGTTTACATCTTATGCGTGTATTATTTATACTTATAATCTGGATATCTTGGTTTACAAACTTGCAATCGCAGATTGGTGAAAATCAGGCAACAACAGCTTTCGATACTACGATAATAGCGTTAGAAGACAGTCTTCGTTCTTTGGGTCAAACAATAATACAGGACTCCATATGGTCACAACGTCAATCCGCCAATGAAAAATTTTGTCAGTTATGGGAGGAAGCATTAAGTCAGTCTATGGCATACGACTACCCATTCGACAGCTTGATGAATGTATCTAAATTATCAGCTCCTGATGGAAGTTTTAGACTCTTCACTTGGCAGCTTTTTGAGTCTGATGACGCTTATGTTTATTTCGGCTATGTGCTACACAAAGATGGTCGAGTGGTTAAATTAGACGACAAGTCTTCGGACTACTTTACGCCTGAGTTTGAGTCAGGTGACAAAGATCATTGGTACGGAGCACTATATTATAATATAGTTCCCTTTATAGGAGTTGATGCCAAAACACAATATTTACTGTTTGGCTATGATGGAAATAGTTTGATGGAAAGGCGTAAAATTATAGACGTAATGTCTTGGTCAGAGGCAGGTTTACCAATCTTTGGAGCACCCGTATTTACAGCTTCAGCTGATAGTCGAGCTCATCCGCCTGCACTCAATCGGATAGTATTAGAATATTTTGCAGGGGCTAAGGTGAAGTGTAATTATGATGAAATACAAAATCAAATATTATATGACCATCTTGTTTTTAAGAAGACTCCATACGGTGATTTTTTAATTCCAGACGGTTCTTATGAAGGTTATGTATATGAGGAAGGAAAATGGAAACATAATATAAAAGTTTTTCATGAGGTATTGGATGCGCCGCCTTTCCCCAAACCAGTTTTAAATAACGGCCGTAAGAAAGATGTCTTTGGGAACCCTTCCAATAATAAACCGCGCCCAGCCCGTAAGAAGGAGAAAAATAATTAAATTGCACAAAATATTTTGTGTATGCCATCTCCTAATCACCACACTCTCAGGATAGAAAAAACTGCTCACTACTCAACAATGGGTGAGGCTACGGAGAATGTAAAATATCTCTGGATAGTTTGTCATGGTTACGGTCAACTAGCTAGAAATATTATCCATAAATTTTCTTCTATTTTGACGGAGGAACATTTCTTCCTGGCACCTGAAGGTCTCTCCCGTTTTTATTGGAATGAATCAAAAGGTCAAGTGGGTGCTTCGTGGATGACGAGTCAGGATAGACTATCAGAAATAGATGATTACACGGACTATATTCAGCGTCTCTACACACATTATACAGCACTATGCAATACTAAAGTAAAAGTTATAGCCTTTGGTTTTTCACAAGGTGTCGCTACCATATGGCGCTGGCTGATGGCAAATCAGCCAAAACTATCATCAGTGATAATGTGGGCAGGACTCAGTCCAGAAGATATTGACTATATACCTCATTATGAATACTTACATAATTTACAAATAGAACTTATTTACGGCACATCTGATCAATACTTGACGAAGAAGAGAATGGAATTTCAATTACAACTTGAGCGTGATCAGAAAATTAATATTGAGCACCATATTTTTGATGGCAAGCATGAAATTTCGCGGGAATTTTTAAAGGCATGCACATCACGCTGGTGTATATGAATTGACCCAAAATAAAAAATATTACAATCAGACTCGCGCTATATAAATTGGAATTTACTGAAAATTAAGTTCTCGGGTGAAAATACCGTCTCTAAGCGAATCTCTTGCTGCGGTATTCAAATTAAAAATATCTTCGTTGCGAGCCGTTATCCTTGAACTAAAAACGCCCACTGCATCATTGTCAAAATTAGTATATGAAGGTATAACTTGATTACTCGTAATGCCAGTATTTGCTTGACCAATATTTATATAATCAAATAACTCTTGACCGCCGCCATCATACTGCAAATCTATTCCTGTAAAAAAACGACTAACTGTAGCATCCTGAGGGATATTATTTTGCAAATATCTGTAGAAATCTATTCCTTCTACCTTAAAAATTGTTTGAGTTGAAAATCCTGAAGATGAAGATCTAGTTCTCGGATTGCCCTTCTCTACCAGCCAAACCAATCTCTTAGGCACACGAACAGTCGGGTCCGATTGAAATGATTCTTCGTAATTAATAATGACTCTTAAATCATAAAATACAGCAGCTTGCTCAGTTGATCGAACACCAAATGACACATCTCTTTCATATGGTATTTTTATAGGATTAACTGGTCTCCCAGATACTAATTCATGTTCCCCCACAACAGTAGTCTTTGCGGTCGTTAAAATTTCATCATTCGCAGCGATGAGATCAAACTGTAACTCATCGTTTCTTTCAATATTTAAGTCAGAGACTCTTAGTTTATATCCAATATTTGGCGAATCCGCAAAGATGGGATCCATACGCCCAAACCCTTCCTCTTCCAAGTTTATCCGCTCAAGATCAACAATATTGTTATTTCTAAGATTTGTAACACGTGCAACTATCTCAGGTCCATAATAGAGAGAGTCAGCAATGCCAGCAATAGTAATAGCACTCGTCTCAGGATCTATAAATGCCTTTTCAATACGGAAATAATTAAACTCTTCATTTACATCTATGAGAGCATAGACGACAGGAATATTCTTCCATTCGTCTGCAATTTCGAATTCGTTTGAACAGGCGAAAGTAAAAGCCAAGAAAATGGATACAAAAATAAGTTTGCTAAAATTCATGTTGCAAAATTAGTTGAAATAATGGGATTATCGCAAATTTAAACTGTGTAATGCTAATCAAACTGCCAAATTATGCCATTTATGTTTAAAGCTAACATGGTATAACATAAAACAGTAAATCTATCAATTTATTTTGCAAAAACAGCTAGCATAATAATGTAATGTTTTACCAATCAGCTAAGCGCAATTTACTTAACTTGCGCTCCTTAAATCTACCTAAAAAGATAAAATATGTCCGTTTCAGAAGAAGTCAAGCGAATAACTACTCATATCCTGCAAGCCATGAAGGATGAAAATGAGAAGATAAGTATGTTGACAGCTTATGATTATTCAATGGCTAGAATACTGGATGATGCGGGGATAGATATACTACTTGTAGGTGATTCTGCCTCGAACGTGATGGCTGGTCATGAAACTACTTTGCCAATAACGCTAGATCAAATGATATATCATGCCGCTTCTGTAGTGAGAGGAGTCAGTAAGGCTTTTGTCGTTGTGGATCTACCTTTTGGAAGTTACCAGAGCAATAGTAATAAGGCTTTAGAGTCTGCTATACGAATTATGAAAGAATCAGGAGCCCATGGTGTAAAGCTTGAGGGAGGAGAAGAAATTGCTGATTCTATTAAGCGCATCCTGGATGCTGGTATTCCTGTAATGGGTCATTTAGGTCTAACACCACAATCTATATATAAGTTTGGTACTTATACTGTAAGAGCTAAGGAAGTGGAAGAAGCAAAGAAGCTTAAAACTGACGCAAAAATTTTGGATAAACTCGGATGTTTTGGAATTGTGTTGGAAAAAATTCCTGCTAAATTAGCCAAGACAGTTACGAAGTCAATTTCTATTCCGACTATAGGTATTGGTGCAGGGCCAAGCACTGATGGTCAAGTATTAGTGACGCATGATTTATTGGGTATCACTAAAGAGTTTCAACCGCGATTTTTACGAAGGTATATGGAGTTACATGAAGGTATAAAAAATGCTGTACAGGAATACATTGTGGATGTAAAACGGAATGACTTTCCGAGTAAAGATGAGGCTTACTGATCTTAGTTTTTAATGAGTAATTTAAAAAAAATAGGGATTGTATTTCTTGTGGTTATTATCATAGGTGGGATCTTGGGATTTAAAACCTATAGCAAGATTTTCGGGGCGGCAGTGCCATCTGATATAGCCGATACATATCTGAAGGTGCCATCCGCCACTGATTACGCTTCACTCAAACGTTTACTGCTTGATCAGAATTTTATTAGTGATAGTTCATCCTTTGATTGGGTCGCGAAGCTGATGAAATACGATAAAAATACGATAAGATCTGGCAGGTTTGAGATCAAGTCTGGCTGGAGTAATCGCAAATTAATCCAACATCTAAGAGCAGGGAAACAGTCCTCTGTAAACTTAGTACTGAATAATGAAAGACTTTTGTCAGAGGTTGCTTCTAAAGCAAGTAGTTTCATTGAACCTGATAGCACAGCCATTATAGATGCTCTAACATCTCCAAAAATTTTAGATAGTTTAGGACTTACTAAGGAAACGATCATGACCATATTTATCCCAAATACCTATCGGGTATATTGGGATATCAGTCCTGATGAGTTTATAGATAGAATGGTTAAAGAACGGGATAAATTTTGGGCTAAGCATGAACGCAAAACTATGCTTCAAGAATTAGGAATGAGCAAGGAAGAAGTTTATACATTAGCCTCCATCGTAGAGAAAGAAACAAATTATGTCCCAGAAAAATCTACCGTCGCTGGTGTATATCTCAATAGAATATCAAAAGGTATGCTGCTACAAGCAGACCCTACTGTAGTGTTTGCTGTTAAAGACTTTTCATTGCGTAGAGTGCTGAACAAACATCTAGCGATTGACTCTCCTTATAATACTTATAAGAACATAGGTTTGCCACCTGGGCCGATAGCTATGGCTTCGATAAGTAGTATAGACGCAGTGCTCAAAAACGAAGATCACAAATACTACTACTTCTGTGCAAAGCCAGACCTCTCAGGTCAGCATGTATTTGCCAAAAGTTTATCTGCACACAATACAAATGCTAGAAAATTTCAGTCTTGGCTCAACAGACAGCAAATTTATAGATAAGTAGAATTTATATTATCGAAGTCCTAATATTCATCCAATTTTTATTCTGTTATATAGTTAGCTGATATTCAGTTACATGTGCTTATATTTTGTGATTTGATTGCTAAACTGCTTCCGAAATCGAACCTATCCCCTTTTATGGAATGAATTTGGTATTAAGAAATAATTGAATATGTGATATTTAACATGTCAATTAACCCAATTAACTAAGGAATATTTCCCTTGACAAAGTCATATTTTGGAATTAGGCCTAAATTTTTAGCAGTATTAATGAGTTTGTATCATTTCTTAAAGATCAATCCACTTGTGCTAGGCAACCTATATAGCTTAATGCTCTTGGTATTACAGCCAGTATCATCGTACCATCTCAGGGCATCAGTAAAGAGAAGATCATGCAAAATTCAGAAAAACATAAAAGTGGCTGGTAGAGGCATGGGAGATGGGACAATTAGCGCGTTGGAAAACTATGGCATATTTATACCTATTGATAGCGCATCAGTAGATGATAATAATATAGAATTTTGCATTTATGAGCAACATTGTTCATCCTCAATACCATGTTTATGAGTAAGTACTTTAAAGAAGTTTTGATCGTAATATTTGTAGCATTTACTATTACAGTTGATGCGCAGGTAACTAATGGAGCGATGGAAGATATAGTTACTTGTGGAGATCCTGTAGAATGGTCTTTAATTACTACTGGTGAAGGAACTGTGGTTATTCGTTCTTTACCACCTGGAGTAGAATTTGTTAATTATATAGGTGCAAATTGCAACATTTCAGTGGTATCAAGTAGTCCACCTACATTTTATGTCGCTAGCGCATGTACTATTAGATATAGTGTAGCAGCTACATGTGAATCTTATAGAGTAAGGGATCCTGAACAAGGAGGAAATCCCAACGAGATATTTAAAGTACAATATAATTGGAATGGAAATAATTTGGTTCCGCAAGATATTGCATCAGAAATAAATGCTCCCGAGCTAAATTTTGAGGTTGTAGAAAATGGTTCGCCTGCAACACCTTTTGAGGATTTTCAAAGAGTTGTTAGAGTGTGCAATGATGGGCTTGATTCTTATATAAAAAATCCGCTAGAGTTGTGTTTCGAAAATGGATCCGATTTACTTTTACAAGAAGTAAGATTAGACGATGGAGCTGCTGGCATCGTGTTGAATGTGGTAGGAGACTGTGTGACTATAACTGTAAATCAATTTCAGAATGCAAGAGATAGAAACAACATATCTTCTGGATCTAATCCAAATCAATTAGAGGGAAGTAACTCTTCCAATTCAAGTATTACGGGTGAGTGTATAACACTTAATCTAACTATAAATCTAGATTCCTGTGAGCCAGATGGGGAATTTACGCAGAATATTATGACCAATTGGGGCTGTGATGGGGAAGCCTGCGCTATTGCAGAATTTATACCCATCAATGCGAATATTTCAGATGCCATACCATATTTAAATATAGTATCTAAAATTTCTCCAGGGGATGGATGTAATTTAGACCATATGTTTAGTAATACATTTACGATTAGAAATACGGGTCAAGGAGCTGCAACTAATGTAATGGTACACATAGAACCAATTGGGAACTTTAATACGCTTTGGGCTTTTGACATCAATAGAATGCTGCTTGATGATGGTACCAATGCCCCATATTCTATAGCGGCAACAGCGGATAGGCAGTCAACTTTTATAAGCGCATATACAGATACTGAATTTTGTTTTTCTAAATTCGCGGAATATGGCGGGACAGATCCGGCTGTTTCATTTGATTTTACTTTACCTATTTCCTTGGAACCTGGTCAATCGATAGACGTTATCGTTCCCATGTTTTTCTGCTGTCCAAAAAGTTGCAGACAAGCGTCTTATTTCTATAGATGGCAAGGTAGTATGACATACTCTAATAGTTGTGGTAGTGCATCTTACAATTTACCTAATAAATTATTACAGAATTGGTTTGCGGCAAGGATGAGATCAACGCCTACTTATGAATCCAATATTAATGACCTCGAACGTAACAATGTTACACTGAATATAAATGACTTTTATCTTTTTTATTATGATAGATATGGATGGGATATAAAACCCTATTTTGAGATCACGCTACCTTGTGGATTAAATTATGTCCCTGGTGCAGTCGTATTAGATAAAAATGACGTGGTAAATACGCCGAGTTTAGAATTATATGATCCCATTACTCGAGTTTTACGCCTTGAGTGGGAATACCCATTCCAAGTGAGTGGATTTAGAGATTGGAAAGGTGGCAAATTGAGCTTTGATTATGAATCTGATTGTTCTGTCTGTGGTGGTGGATCAAAACGGATTCAAGTTAAAGAAGGGTATATACTTGGTACGGATTGTGAGGAATTTTGCACCCCTCATAGGTGTTATAATTTTTCAACCACATTAGCCTGCGGAGGCTGCCCTTGGCCTGGTATTACACCAAAGTCATATGATATTGCTCGTATCAATTATGGTTTCACAGATCTCAATGATGATGGTCTACCCGATGATGGTTCTATAGCCAATCCTGCTGATATAAGACTCGATCGTGCAGTCGTAGGGGATACAATTGAAGGTAAATGGTACGCAGTATCTACTAATAATGATGATCATCCAGCTTGGGAGTACGCTTATGCAAGGGCTACAATGTCAGGTATGAGTGAACTTGGTAAAGCTGTAGTTATTGCGGCAAGGATAAAGATATATGATAGCAGTACTGGAGACACACTAGTATGTGATCAAGTTCCCTTTGTGCAGACAACTAGAAGTATTTCTGATTTTGATTTTAGCCCTAGTGCATTGTGTAATGCAGGTTGCTTTGATATCTGTAATTTCAAATATGAAGATGGAGATGAAATCTGGTTGTCATCCTTGTATACTATTAAGGATAATAATGTATGCGTTAGTGCACGGTTAACTCCTGTCTCTGTGCGTACAGAATTGTATGGAGCTGAAGTTGAAAATCCGGCGAGTAATAGCAATGCAGTATGCGCAGAATGCGATCCTATAGTATATCCTGACAATAGATGGACCTGTAGTACCTTCTCCGATAATTTTGAGTTAATTACACCTTTCGTTACACAAGCATCTAGCAGAACGCATAATTTTCAAGGATGTCGAAGCGTATATGTTACCAATAGCTATTATTGGGGCGTAGGACCAGGGTCAAGCTATCATTTTAATATGTTCTCAAAAGAGTATCGCCCTTTTGGTATTTTTGATACTATTTATATGTCCATTCCAAAGGGTTATGATGTGGTGGATTGGAGAATAAGAAATTTAAGAGGCTCTGGTAACGGCTCCACACAGCCAGGTAATAGACCATGGGTTCAAGAATTTAAATTTAATGCTGAGCCTGATTTGATAGATACATCTTCATTTAAGACTCACACGCAAGATCCTGTGTATGGATTTACGCTGCAGCAATATTATGATGATGACACTTTCACAATATCAGATGATGGAAGCATCATTAGTTTGTATGCACGTCTTAGACCTACTTGTGAATTAGAGGAAAATAAGGGTGATGTAATGAAGTATTTTTGTACTCCAAACTGGCTTAACTCTGGCGAGAAATGTGGCTTATTTGGACCACGGTCAAATGATATAATAAACTTCCGTAGACCAGAATTAACCTTACAGTCTGACTCTCCTATTAGCAGCGGAAATGGCTCACAAGTAGAATGGCCAGTGAGAGTTGCAAGCATAAATAATGAATATGTCAGCAATGCTTTTCTATATATACCGCCTGGAACTATTCAGGTTACTGACGTAAAGAATTCACTTGGTAATTCTATTTCTTCCAGTAATAATTTCTATGATCTAGGAATTGTTGCTGGAGCATCAGAGCGTAATTTTACCATTGAAGCAGATTATCTTACTTGTAGTAGGGATAGTGTTTTAGTACTGCTGGGATGGGATTGCAGCGATCATCCAGAAAATATTGAAGATTATAGTTGTGATTTAGATAGTTTATATCTGTACGTACAACCTTCATTGCCAGCATTTAATTTAGCGATTCTTAAACCAGAGCAAGAACAAGAATATGAATTATGCAGTACTATTCCATTTGAATTTCAATATAGAAATGTCGGAAGCGCCTTTGCATATAATCTTAATGCCGCCATATTTCTCCCACAGGCAAGCGCAGCTATTGATCCTGGGAGTTTAGAAATAGAATATCCTTGTGAATCAGGGTATACGCCCTGGACTGGCGGCAATCCCATTGGCATCCAAGTTCCTTTAGGAACCCTATGGTTTTTAGATATAACAGCGCAGTCCATAACCAATAATCAGATAGGCCCCATAGGGGAAGCACCAGATAATGGATGGGTGTATCCAGATATCAACGAGACAGATAACTGTTTTAATATTAGATTTACGATGACCACAGAATGTGGATTCCGATCAAGTAGAGAGTTCGTTAGAACCTTACTACAAGGCTATGGGCCGTGCGCTATAGCTGGTGATAGGAATGGACTTGTTACTGGAGAAATTGAAAATGCTGCTTCTATAGATATCGCTGGGACAGACCCATATACTATGAACTTGGTTTTAGATATGAACAACAAAGTTTTTGCATGTGCCGAAGACGAAATTTTAGAGATATCTTTAGAAATGGTAGGTCCAGGTCAAACGCAGCCACAGGATAGTATAGAAATAAGACTACCTGAAGGAATTGGTTATACAGGAAACAATGCGGGCTATACTCCTTTCATTTCACAAATTGATGGATTGACAAGTATCACCTTTCCTATTAACCCTCAATTATCTGTTGGTCAAAGATTAGATTTTGAAATATCCTTTTCTTTGGATGCTCAACTGCTCGAGTGCGCTACAAATAATATTACTGTGAAAACATTTACAATAGAAGAGGCTCACTGTATCACTGAACCGCCAGGCACGACATGTCCAGTATATTCTACTACATCTTTCGAAAATATAGAATTTGAGGTTGGAAAGCCTGAACTTGGTCTCAAGATCAATGCTGCTAATGCTGCATGTGGAACGGGTGATTTAGATGTTAACTATGAATTGGTAATTATAAATAGATCCAGCGAAGATATTCCCGCAGACGAAACTTTCTCGGTTGATATTTTTGCAAATTTGGATGGCAGCTGTAGTATTTTTGGAGAGAATAATCTAGTCCATACTGCGGAAATATCAGGACCCCTTGCTTCTAATGAATCAATGACTATTACTGGTAATCTTACCTTCCCTTTTGAAACTTGTAGCATGGTTGCAAAGATAAATGATTGCGTATGTGGAGATGATGGTTTTGACTGCGCAACTGTAGAAATTAATGACACACCGGGTAATACCTACACATCTTGCTATCCTATGGATCAACAGATAGAAACCTGCGATAGGGATGACTTCACTTATCAGTGGAGAGCTATTCCTCCAGCTTTAGATTTCTGGTTTGATGGACCTACTGATATATATAATCCCATAATCAACATACCTGATCCAGGCCTCACGGTACAGACATACTTTTTTGAAGTGAGCTTGGATCGAGGAAATAGTGGATGTAGATCGAGAGATTTGGTGTCCATAACAGTGACTCCTGAAATCACCTACGATGCTGGTCCTGATAAATTTATCTGCGGAACTGAATTTGTCCTTGAAGGTGAAATATTTGGATCTATTGGTGCATGGTCTCATGAAAGTGGACCAGGTAATCCAGTCATTCTTGAACCCAATAACCCAGAAAGTCAAGTTACCACACTTGTACCTGGTACACATGTCTTTAGATGGTCCGTAGTAAGTGATAATGACTGTAGTAATGGTGAATTTGATGAGGTTACCTTTACCGTCCTAGAGCAAGCTGAGGTGGAGGTTGTAACCCGTTGTACAGTTATCGATACTAGATCAGTTTATTTCTATACTATAGAATTTGATGGTAAAGGTATTCCTGGAACATATAGTATCAGTGGTAATGATAATATTGAAAATCTTGCTTACAATGTACTTCATGGACCATTTGGGCCTATCCCAGCAGAGAACTCCACGCTAAACTTATTTTTAGACAATGACTTAGGACATTGCCAACAAGAAAGAATTCTTACTGAGGTGGACTGTCCAAAGTTTGATTTTGGTGACCTTCCAGATACAAGTGCTGGTACGGGCTCACTCAATTATCTTACTCTAAATGACAATAATGGACCTTGTCATAAGATAATTACTGATTTATCGATCAAAGACTTCAACGATGATGAAGGTGACGCTCAGCAATCCATAGATGCCCTTGGAGACGGTGATGATGAAGATGGATTCTACTTTCTAAGTTTTCTAGAAGCGATTAAAGGAGCAGTATATAAGCTTCCTTTAAATATTATAAATGAAACAGGTACTATAGCTCATTTCGAGGTTTGGATCGACTGGAATAGTGATGGTGACTTTATGGATCAAGATGAGTTTATGTACGATTTATCAGATGACGGATTTGGAAATTTTGGGACTACCGTCCTTGATATGGAAATACCTAGCCATGCATTAGAAAATACACCTATCGGATTTCGTGCACGATTAAGCCATACGAATAATATGACCCCATACGGAAAGTTAGGTTCTGGTGAAGTGGAGGATTATATATTTAGAGTAATTACCAATGATGATGTTTGTCTGCCTTTACTCATACAGGTAGATGATCAATAGTGGATCATAATTTCACCTTACTAGCTATTCTTTATTTATCGGCTTAATGGAGTCACCGACCGCAATGGTGCCTCCATTAAGTACGATTACATTACTCCCGAAGTTGATTTCATTTCCATCTCTTCTATAGCTTGCTAGTGTTTTGCTAGGCTCCTTTCCTGCTAATCCAGTTTCTTGATCAACCGTTATTACAGCACATCGCACGCAAGGCTTAATACTTCTAAAAGTCACTTCGTTTCCTACCCTAAAATCCTCCCAATCATCTTCCTGATGCGGCAATTCCGTTTCTATGTAGATGTTTGGACGAAATCGATTTTCTTTCATCTTATAAGTAAGTTTAGCATTTAAATATTCCATGCTTTGAGTACCTAATATTAATACTGGATATCCGTCAGCAAAAGATAAGGTGGTTTCATATGGAGGTTTTATTAAAGTTTTCTTTCGGGAGTCTATAAATGGCATTTTTACTAGGTAGCAGTCTATATCCAGCTGATTAGAAAACCAATTACTGTGCAATGTGGAAACTTCTTTACATTCCACTACGGTATCCCATAGGTCTACAGCTATAATATTATTTGCAATTGTTCCATCTGAAATAATTATAGAGTTATCATTGTATGTAATCAGCCAGCCAGCGTCTAATCTTTCAGGAGTCATCAGACACATTTTAGGTATTGTCCTTTGTGATATCAAGTTGCCACTTTTATCGGCAAGCATATACTCCCTATCGTATTGTAAACCACGTTCTCTAACGACGGATTTTAAGACATTTATTCCTGCTATTCCTTTCACAGGATATATTGTTAGTGATTTTACTTTCATAATATTTAGAACTATAATATAATTATCGACTTGATTGCTTAAAGATACGTATATAAAAATATAAGAATAATAACCAAATAGATTGGATATTACTACGGAATGTAAAGCATACTAGACAACTGTAGGAAGATCAAGAACATGTTTCCAGTTTGTTTGGCATGATTTTGATACTATAGTAAGTCTAATCATTTAATTCTCCCACTTATTATATTTTAGGTAATACCTCCCATTGTGATTTTTTATTAAAAATTAAATGGATATGACAGGGAACCAGAAGTTAGCTGCATCTACAGATGAATTATTAGAAGACAATATTGTAGCTGCCGCACGTCTGCCTCATGAATATCATAATACGGATAGCATGAATTCTGACGCAGAGCCTAAAGAGGCACCACAAAGAAAATTTTCCAATAACAAAAGTATAGTTATCAGTTGTGTCGGTGGCGCGGTTGTAGCAATCATTATTTATAAACTGATAGTAAGTTATTCTGGACTAATTTAATAATTTTTATTTATACTCTTTTTATAATTCAATCTATAAAATGGATCAAAGTAAAACAAATTTTATAATCATTAGCACACTAAAGTTATAGTGTAAAATCATAAGTTCGCAGGGTCCAATAGGCATATTGGCATAGTGCATTTTTGCGCCTATAACTATGTGTAGGAGAGCTACTGTGTTAGCCATACCTAAATTTTCAAAATTCTAATCTGTAAATAAATATAGCCGCTATTTTTAAAGCGGCATTGCTATTTCGAGTATCACTATTCTAATTTTAATCTTCTAAGGAACATTGAGATTATACGATTCATTCGAACAGAACTGCCAGTACGCACTGCATATCTACTTTATCTTACAGAGCAACCTGTATAATTTCTACAAGAAAGGGCCCCCCCTATTCCCGCTGTAATATTGACTCCTATCAAGCCAAGTTATATGCTTAAGGTATCGGAAGCTATCTTTTTGCAATAGGGTTTTATTGCCGTTCCATTAAAAACTAATCCAATTAATATTGAATAAGAAATTGAATAAGTTACTCTTTTTTAAGAATAGATCATATCTTTATGGAAGTATTTACAGAAATACCATATTGGTATCAGCAATTTTTTTTTGTGTGAAAATAAAATTTTTATATGGATATTATAAAGAAATTGGAGCAGCAAGTAGAGATCGAGAAAGAAGTACTTAAAGACTTAAAAACAAAATTATCCAAAGCAAAAAGAGATGAAAAATCGAGGGCAGCTAGAGAAAAACGGAAAACGGTAAAGAAGATAAAAGCAGAAAAAGCTAAGAAAATTAAAGCAGAAAAAATGAAAGCAGCTAAAGCAAAAGCTGTAGCTATCAAGAGCAAGAAAGCGACAAAGGCGAAGGCCATGATTGCTAGAGCAAAAAAAAAGGATGGTAAATCAAAGCAATAATATTATTCTTGATTTTAAATTTCCCTCTTAAGGAGGGAGATGTAGCGTTTTTTCTGTTAACTATGCTATTTTACATTAGCCCTTTTTTTCCAGACCTCTCGAAATGTAGAAAGGCAGCTAATGCAAAGAGGCATATAGTATTTATACTTGGTTGAATTCCTTGCTTGCATTATTGACGCAATATCTTATCAGTCTTTCTACCTCTAGCGAGTTCATCTACTAACTTATCTAGATATCTAACATTTTGGGTGAGCTTGTTTTTAATATCTTCGACACGATATCCGCAGATACTTCCGGTAATGAGATGCACATTTTTATTTAAGGTTGCTTCGCTGAAGAAAGTTTCGAATGTTACCCTCTTATCAATCTGTACCATTAATTGATTTGTTGTATAGCCAGTTAGCCACTCTATAACGGAATGAAGCTCCTCAATTGTTCTACCCTTTTTCTCAATCTTAGCCACGTAATGAGGATAGACGGAGGCAAAAACCATATTGGCTATCTTTTCGTCATGATGGGATGTATCTCTCATTATAGATGTAAATTTTAATTTTTATTACTGATTATATACTCATAGTAACTTATATACTACGCAATGGATAAATAGATGGTAGAGTGTGTATTATGCTAATTTGATCCATTCATCATTGGAATTACTGTGCTAATGTTAGAATAATTCACAGAGATAAGTTTAACAGCTGAGATCGTTTTGAATGCAGAAATAATTTATTATCAGGTAGCTCTATATAAAGGTAAGAACAAATAACCAAGAAGTTACAATCCATATTATTATTTTTAAAGCGATGCTACAACTCTACCCCTACCTTCTCCACTTCTAGACTTACATGAAACAAGGCATCGCCCCGATTGACAATAGGGGAAATATTAATACAAAAAACATGGCAGTCAAAGGGTGCAAAAATTTTCTTCTCGAACGATCCAAAAGGATCGGTTATGATTCCCAACAGTGATTTTTTGGTCACCCATGATCCATTTTTTACTCGAACGTGAAACATACCTGAGTAAGATGCCCTTAACCATTTTGATTTCTTAATAATTAATGATGCCGATGAAGTTGTATTTTTCCATTTTTTCATGTCCAAGAACCGGATTACATTCTTGGCGCCTTGCACACCGTACGCTATAGCTTCTTCATCATATAACATAGATTTACCACCTTCGAAAAGCAGTGCTGTTTTACCTAATTTATTAAAGGTCTCGCGGAGTGATTTTGCTATTTGTTTTGATTGTACTATAAAAGGAGCACCGAATACTTTTGCCAATTCCAGCGTTTTTATATCTGTGAGTACACAACGTGTCTGCGCTACATTTACCCTATCAGCACCTCCTGCGTGAAAGTCGATGACATAATCTATATACGGTGCAATTTCTTTTTTAAATTCATGCGCAAACTGACTTGCTAATGAACCCTTAGAAGAACCTGGAAAAACACGATTCAGATCTCGTCCATCTGGAAATTTACGAGAAAGATGTAAAAACCCAAATATATTGAATACAGGAATACATATAATAGTACCTTTTGTAGGTTTATTAATCTTATTACGAATAATTCTACGGACAATTTCTACTCCATTTATCTCATCCCCATGAACCCCACCTAGTAATAGCAACACAGGTCCAGGTTTTTTCGCACGCTCTACAAATATTGGAACTTGTATACTATTTCTAGTATGTAACTTAGCTACATCAAACTGTAAGCAGACACTTTCGCCGGGCATTATTTCTGTTCCTAGCAGTTTAAGAATATCATTTTTTATTTCGCTCAACGTATTGAATTATTTTTTTTGCAATGTCGGTTCCTGTTGCTTTTTCTATTCCTTCTAGCCCGGGTGAAGAGTTGACTTCTAGTACTAATGGACCAGATGATGACTGCAACATATCTACACCTGCCACACCTAGGCCCATAGCCTTAGCGCTAATTAAAGCAGTTTCTGTTTCTTCGTCTGTCAGATCAATTATATTGGCACTTCCTCCCCTGTGCAGATTGGATCGAAATTCTCCTTCTTTTCCTTGACGCTTCATGGCACCTACTACTTCCCCGTCAACAACAAATGCTCTAATATCTGCTCCACCTGCTTCTTTAATAAATTCTTGAACAATTATTCTTGCCTCTAATCCATTAAATGCCTCCATTACTGAACCAGCTGCATTCTGAGTGTCCGCTAAGATTACGCCTAGTCCTTGCGTACCCTCTAATAGTTTAAGTACTACTGGCGCACCCCCAACTGAATTTATTACATGCTCCACATTTTTTGAAAAATTAGAGAATACAGTTTTGGGCAAGCCTACACCTGCTCTTGCGAGTAATTGTAAGCTTCTTAGCTTGTCTCTTGACCTAACTAATGCTTGAGATTCTACAGCGCTGAATATGTTCATCATTTCAAACTGTCTTACAACCGCTGTTCCATAGAATGTAACAGAGGCTCCGATGCGCGGTATAATAGCATCGAATCCTTCTAGATAATGACCGTTGTAATAGACTTTCGGACTTTTCTTTTCTATTTCGATATTACATTTGAGATGATCTACGATTTGCATATCGTGTCCCATTTCTATGCCTGCTTCCATTATTCTTCTAGTAGAGTATAAATTTGGCTGGCGCGATAAAATTGCAATTTTCATGTGTGTTTATTTTGCTTTAAGTTCCTTTAATTTCATTCTATACGATAAATTATATCTGGCTGAATCTACGACAAATTTACCTATCAAAAACCTGCGCCCTATTAATACTGGAAAACGCATTTCACCGCGCTTACTTAGTGATAATTGTATAGGATATTTCTTACCAAATAATAGGATATCTGTCTCTATGATATACCGCCTTTCTGAACTACCACCAGAATTCTTTATATGCTTCTCCTTAAATTTTGTAGTAGATAGTTCGCGTTTTTTATATTCGTTATGGGTAGGGTCTAGCGGTGAAAATATAAGTGTATTTTTACCTCCTATAATCCTCACTTCTATAGTATGACAATGAATAGCAGAGGTGTAAGCACCTGTATCCATTTTTATGTCTATATCTGCTAATCCTAGTTCTGGAAAATTTGCTTTGTCTTTCCTTCCTATCGTTATTTTCTTCTTCCTTTTCAAGACTTCGATATTTTGATATAAGCACGATAGCAATATATGTCTTACATCTATTAACGACATTTTGCCCTCGCATTTAATATATGGGAAGGTAGTTAATAATATCGGTAATAATGAGATTAATTTAAGTTGGATTCACAGCGATAAATTAGTTCATCTAAGATAATTGATTGACTTTTATTCTACTATACACCTTCGGTATTTGGCTTGCCTAATCCTTACAGAAATCCAACTCTTCCTAAACCCCTCATCCTACCAAAATACATATTTCTTGATAGAGCGTGTGAGGGATAGAAAGGACTGGCGCTTCTTTGCGACAAGTGCGGAGCACGGAAGCGAACGCGGACTCCTGCATAGCGCGACCTAGAAATGAAAAATCGCCAGTGAATATTTTCACTGGCAATTTTTCATTTCTAGGGCACACCCAAAATAATATTATATTCTAATTATTTAGTGACTTTCTCTGCATTTTCGGCCTTAGGTTCCACGTAGGGGGTTGGTAAACTGTACTTTTCTACGAATGCTATCATCTCGTCTACCATGGCTGGGGATCCGATCACCACTGATGTTCGCTGGTGCAATTCAGTCGGTCGCATGTCTAAGATTCGCTCTAGCTTAGTATTGATTCCTTTACCTCCAGCTTGCTCGACTAGGTACGAAAGAGGATTGCATTCATACAACAATCGCAACTTGCCATTGGGAAATTTGCGTGTGTTCGGATATAGAAAGATACCACCTTGTAGAAGTATACGATGGATATCAGAAACCATAGATCCTATATATCTGAGGCGGTAATTCATGTCTGAGCAATGGTCAATATAACGGCGCATCTCGACATCAAACTTGAGGTAGTAGCCTTGATTCACAGAATAATAATTACCAGTATTTGGAATAGTAATGTCTTTATGCGAAAGACAGAACTCTCCGATAGAGGGGTCTAAAGTAAAACCGTTTACACCACTGCCTGTAGAATACACCAAGATAGTAGATGTACCAAAAACTACGTAGCCAGCACCGACGAGCTCCGTTCCCTTCTGTAAGAAATCTTTCATTTGCACCTTCTCCTTGGTGTCAGAAATACGACGATAAATACCAAAGATGGTACCAACGCTGACATTCACATCTATATTAGATGAGCCGTCCAGTGGATCAAACACAACTACATATTTAGCTGCTTTAGACTCAACAGAAGGCATTTCGAGAAAATCCTCATTTTCCTCGGATGCTATTCCACAGCATTCTCCGCTATTCTTAAGGCATTCAATTAGTTTGTCATTGGCATACATGTCAAGCTTCTGAACGGTATCGCCGGATGCGTTTGAATTTTCTGCTTCGCCAATAATATTTACCAAGCCTGCCTTGTTTACTTCACGATTGACAATTTTAGCAGCCACGCCAATATCTCGAAGTAGGCCTGTCAGTTCGCCTGAGGCATATGGAAAATCTTTTTGTCGTTTGATGATAAACTCATCGAGGGTCACTATTCTACTCATAATGTTATCTAAATCTAGGCTACAAATGTACTTAAATATACCCTAATTAAACTGTATAAGGACCAGGAAAGATACAAATAGAAAGTGTAAAAGGTACATTATCAGCTTCTAACAAGAGTGTATAATTTTTTAGCTCAGAAGTTTTAGCTAAGTTGTAAACCTTTTGCGGTCGTGTTCCTTAGATATCATGTAATGTAAAATAATATATTTGCGCTTCGATGGAGTTAAAGTACAATAATAAATTTTTTTGGAAATATAAGTGGCGCTTGTCAGCAGGTGTTTTATTTGTAGTGGCTTCTAATTTTTTTAAGGTCTATGAGCCACGCATAGTGCGTGAGGCGATCGATCTGGTTGTCGATAATTTGCAGGTATATAATAGTCTTGCTGGGGCTGAGAATATTCAGGCTAGCTTTGCAGCTAGCATTGGTTACAAGCTGCTACTTTTCGGGGCTTTAGTAATTGGGCTTTCATTACTAACTGGCGTATTTTTATATTTTACAAGACAGACGATTATAGTAATGTCCCGTTTGATAGAATATGATATTCGTAAAGAGATGTTCGATAAATATGAGAAGCTGGATCAGGCTTTTTATAAAAGGAATAATACGGGTGATCTAATGTCAAGAATATCTGAGGATGTGAGTAAGATCCGAATGTATATAGGCCCGGTAATATTGTATGGACTGAACTTGACTTCCCTTCTCGTGTTGGTTACTTACTCAATGTTGTCAGTAAGTCTCACTTTGACACTTTGGAGTCTGCTCCCTCTCCCCTTTCTATCCATCAGCATATACTATGTAAGTAGTCGAATAAATAAACGCAGCACAAAGATACAAGAACAGCTAGCTTCTCTAAATAACGTGGCACAAGAGGTGTACTCTGGTATCCGAGTTGTAAAATCTTATGTGCAAGAGAAAACAATGGGCAAATCCTTCTCTGATGACAGTGAGCTTTTTAAAGAAAAATCAATGGGATTGGCCAAGATAGATGCCCTATTTTTTCCGTTGATGGTTTTATTGATCGGAATCAGTACAATTATTACGGTATTTGTCGGTGGTATAGAAGTAGTGCGTGGCAACATCTCGCCTGGTAATATTGCAGAGTTTGTCATCTACGTAAATATGTTGACCTGGCCAGTGACTGCCATTGGATGGATCGCATCCATTGTACAACAAGCAGAGGCTTCGCAAAAACGAATCAATGCTTTCTTAGATACAGAGCCACTAGTAGAAAACAGTCCCGATGGTTTTACTGGTGTAAATGGTAAGGTAGTGTTTGATAAGGTTTCGTTTAAGTATCCAGATACGGGGATCGTGGCACTACAGAATATAAGTTTCACCTTAGAACCTGGTCAGAAAATGGCTATTGTAGGAAAGACCGGATCTGGCAAGACTACTATCGCTGACTTAATTGTACGAATGTATGATGCGACTAGCGGCTCTATAAAAATCAACGATACGGATATCAAAGAGTATAATCTAAATGCTCTTCGTGATAAGGTCGGTTATGTACCTCAGGATGTATATTTATTCTCCAATACAATAAAAGCAAATTTGGCTTTTGGTACTGAGATTTCAGATCAGCCTACCTTAGAGAAGTATGCCCAGTATGCCTCTATCGATAAGGAGATCAAGGACTTACCTAATGGGTATGAAACTTTGGTCGGTGAGCGAGGGGTCACCTTGAGTGGAGGTCAAAAACAGCGTATAACCATTGCTCGTGCCTTGATAAAGAAACCTGAAATTGTACTGCTCGATGATTGCCTTTCTGCAGTAGATGTTAACACAGAGCAGCAAATACTATCCTACCTTCAGAACGAGCTTTCTGACAAGACTACTATTATCATTACACATAGAATATACTCACTTTTGGCCTTTGATAAGATTATCGTTCTCGAAGATGGAGTGATTAAGGATAGTGGCACACACGAGGAATTGCTCCAAAATGAAGGTTTCTACACAGAAATGTATGAGAAACAGCAACTTGAGGAGCATTCAATTAAAAGCTAATTAGTTTTTGATAATTCCATTTATTAATTAAATTTGTAGGTAGCGTAATGCATTTTACTAATCAAAACAATACCTGAAAGGTGGAAAACGAGTATAATTCAAAGAAAATCGAAAGTGTCTTTTCTAAAAAAGTGAGGGCTGGTAAGCGCCGCACTTATTTTTTTGATGTGAGACAGACAAAGGGGGAAGAGTACTACTTGACCTTAACGGAAAGCACTAAAAAGTTTGATCGTGATGGTTACGAGCGTCATAAAATCTTCCTATATAAAGAGGATTTCAATCGATTCATCGATGGATTGACTGAGGCACTTGATAAGATTAAAAATGAATTGATGCCAGATTATGACTACGAAGAGTTCACGCGTAAACATGAACAGTGGGATAAGGAACGTGCAGAAGGTCTACTTGAGAATGGTGAAAATACGCATAATAAACCTGCTAATACATCAGAGGATACTCCTGATGCAGAGATTAAGGATAAACCTGCGTCCTCAGAGGACGACATGAGTTGGTAATTAATACTGGTATAATTTAAAAGATATTTGGATGCTTCTGTACTTCGTGCAGGGGCATTTTTTATGTACTACAAATCCTACTTACCTACTTAGGGATATTCATAAGAACGAAAACCTTAACAACTATAAGGAGATAGACGAATTTCATAGGTCTGGATTTTTACATTTTTCTAAGCTTTGCGCTGAAAGCGGGGTAATTCCTGTTGGCAATTTGTCATGATTTTTTCTTAAAAATCACGCCAAATTGGATCCAACCTCCGCTTTTACACAGGGTTGAAACCCTGTGCTATAATATTAAACCCTTCCAGGGTAAATTTCGCTTACTTCTTAATATACCTATCCTAATAATGGATTCGAACTACTTGGGCATGTGGCCATCGCTGATATAAATTCAGTCTCTAGTAAGCGGATAGTCCTTGCAGGGGTAGCTTTGCTTACTTCTGAATATGCCTGATAAGACAATATATTTATAAAAGGAATAATATTCAGAAGTCCCAGATTTCTGCATCCTTGATGATGACCACTAGACGATCAGGATTATCTAGATTAAAACTTAATTTACCCCTGAATCCATATGCTGAATCCATGCGGAAAGTGGAGCGCTTAGCATCATACTCTATCTCTGCTACAGTTTCCATACCCGCATTACCACAAAAGTAGCAGGAAGTAAAAGGGAATTTTGATAAAATTACATTCTCAAAACCATCTGTCTTTGAGGATGAAATAATATAGCCTAGTAGCACTACTTCTTGACCCTCAAGTGCTAAAATATCGTCACTAATGACTGGCTTCAGATCATAAGTACCAATGTCTTCATTAAAGAACTCCTCAAACTCCATATCAGCAAATAGACGCCATTCATTGCGTGGCTGTGCTGATAAGGTCATGCAAAAAATGCATAGTGAAAATAATAGGAGAGAAATACTTGTTTTCATAACAATCATAAATATACTGATAATAACGAGATGCTACGCTTTTAGCTTATCTCCAAACTTAGCTTTTAATTTAGCCACCTTAGGATTGATCACATATGTACAATATGGATTCTGATTACCAATACGTTTAAAGTAATTTTGGTGCCCTTGCTCGGCTGCATAATAATTTATCAGTGGACTGATCTCTGTAATAATTGGGTCAGGCCACAAATCAGTAGCATCCGTATCCGCTAAAGACTTTTCTGCCACAAGTTTCTCCTTTTCATCAGCATAGTATATAACAGAGCGGTATTGAGGTCCCTTATCATTGCCCTGTTGATTTGGAGTAGTAGGATTATGTGTAGCCCAGAACACTTCCAACAGTTCCTCAAAACTAATGATAGTATTATCGTATGTGATTCGAATAACTTCAGCGTGTCCAGTGGTTTTGCTACAAATTTGCTCGTAAGTTGGATTTTCAATGTGTCCTCCAGCGTATCCAGACTCCACGGATAGAACGCCATTCAAATCTTGAAAAACTGCTTCCGTACACCAGAAACATCCTCCTCCTAAAGTTGCTTCAGCTATATTATTGTTCGTCATTGTATTTAATTTTATAAAAACTACCCTCCTCTATTACCGTACTAGGCAGATGAGCAAATATTCCTCTAGTGCAAACAGGTCCGCTGAAAACGCCAGAGATAGTGCTAGTATTCTTATTCCATTCAACAATTTCGAAAATGCCTTTGTTCTCCTTGCATCCAGTAGATACATAGATCATGAGCTCATCACCCGTTTTGTCATTGAGTATGATAGAAACATCTTTATAGAAAATATATTTCTTTGGTTTGAAAGGTTCGACATTTTTAATAGTGATAATAATACCATCGGACTTTATTGCACCTTTTATTTTGAGCGTATATTTCCCATTATCCTCTATCAAGGATGCATTGGAGGTGTAAGTTCGTTCTGTGCCACGACTTAACGTGTATGATATTTTATTTTCTTTTAGTCCAAATGGGTTGGAAGATTCTGAAGCACATGAAATAGAGAATCCTATACAGCAGAAAAATAATATACTAAGCAAATACAGGCTTAACGATTCTTTCATTGATATTTGAGTGATCTAATTTCGACATGAATAATCTTAATGCTTCTTTTTTTTGCTCATCAAGAGCGTAACTAATATTTTCCTCAAAGTATCTCTTCAAATCAAAGCTGGTATCTACCTCGGGAAGTATGAATAATAATTCGGGAATATGTTCTAATCCTTGTGCAAGAGCTGCATTAAATCGCTTAATAAAAGCGGAGTCCAACCTCTTATTTGCCACCCATGCTGCGAACACAAATGGCAGTCCAGTCATATCTTTCCAAGCCTCACCTAAGTCATAGGTGAATCGATATTTATTCTCCATTCCGATAGTTTTATCGCCAATAGCTAGTACTGCTGAGTCATCATCAATTAATTCCTTTCCTACATTATAGATAGATTTGTAATTAATTCTTTCATTCTTCCAATATTCATTCATCAGTATTCTGGTCAAGGCTGCAGAGGTCCTAGAATGTCCATCTAGATACAATCGATTGACTTCCGTAAGAGGGCTATTGCTATATATACACACAGTTTTTACTGGACCATCACACCCGACACAGTAATCAGATATTATATAATGATCTGAAAGTTGAGTTATGGCAGCCACTGGTATAAGCGCAAGGTCAACTTCATCGGCTATCAACTTATCTGCACAGTCCGCTGGTATATCTTTAAAAATTTCTAGTTCCTTATCTAATCCTGAAGCAAATATGCCGTATATAAATGGCTTAGTATTCAGATAATTAACCGCTGTCAATCTGATCTTACTCATGCGTTATTAAATCTGCAAGATGATCAATATTATTGGATTGTATTATATCCATTTTATTTCCATTTTGGACCACTTCATAAATACCCGTATTGTGATGGTGGTAATCATCCATGTGTTTGATCGGTCTTCCTTCCACTAGACACATTAGGCATCGTATACTGCGACCGTGCATTACCACCAAGATTTTCGCTTCTTCTCGAGCTCTCACCCAGTCCAAAAATCTGTTTAATCTCATAGCCATTTCTGCTGCACTCTCCCCTCCTTCCGTGCGCGCATCATATTCTTCTCTATTCCAACTCGAAATCAAGTTTTTGTAAGATTCTTTCATCCCCTCTGCACTAGATTTTCCTTCATATATACCCCAAGAAATTTCATTGATATCTGCATCACTCAGATGCGGGATGTCATCCTCTATAAAGTATTTTGCAGTTTGTTTAGTTCGAACCAAGGCAGAAGTCACTACGAGGTCAAAGCCATAATCTCTATATGCATTATGCAAAGCTTTCGCCTGTAACTTACCCATTTCGTTGAGTGATGAATCTACTCCAGACCCTTGTACAATTTTTAGCTTATTGTATTCGGTTTCCCCGTGTCTTACTATGAAAATCTTTTTCTGCATTATACTATTTAGTTACGTACTACTGGCAAAGAGAGATACCCCTTGTATATTTTATCTTCCTCAAATTCCACTTCGGCAAAGTCCTGTATTACATTGTACAAGGTGTCTCGCTCAATAGGATGCTTACCGACTTTCTTGATTAAATTTACCAAATCATAAGTTGACATCGCAGGATTTTGTTCTTCAGAACCACTCATACTGTATATCTTAGTCGTATCATCAATAGTTCCATCGATATCATCTACTCCATACGCGAGGCTTAATTGAGCAGTCTCCCTACTAATCATTGGCCAATAGGCTTTGATATGATCGAAGTTGTCTAGGTAGATTCTACTCACTGCATAGTTACGTAGATCATCCAATATATTTACTTCCGGCAGATGAGAAAGTTGATTGTCCTTATTTCTAAATTTTAGCGGTATGAAAGTCTGAAAGCCTCCCGTTTTATCTTGTAGTTGACGCAGCTTTTCCATGTGGTCTATTCGGTGTTCCACTTTTTCTATATGGCCATAAAGCATGGTTGCGTTAGATCGCTTACCGAGCTCGTGCCATATTTCATGGATGCGCAGCCATTCTTCACCACTGCATTTTCCACCCGCAATTTGATCTCTTATTTCTGGGTGAAATATTTCAGCTCCTCCGCCAGGCATACTATCTAGGCCAGCATCAAGCATCAGACTCATTCCTTCCTCATAAGACACTTTCGCCTTCTTAAATATATAGTGGTACTCCACAGGTGTAAGTGCCTTAATATGTAGGTCTGGACGATGTGATCTAATCTCGGAAAATAGTTTTTGATAAAAAGCCAAATCGTATTGTGGTAAGACACCTCCAACGATATGAACCTCTGTCACAGGTTCATCATCGTATTTTTTAATCATTTCCATGATCTCCTCGTGATTGTATTCCCATCCTTGGTCTCTCTTTTTTATTAGTCTAGAGTAGGAACAAAATGAACAGGTATATAAACAGACGTTAGTAGGCTCGATATGAAAATTTCGATTGAAGTAAGTCTTCTTTCCATGCCTTTTCTCTCGGACATAATTTGCCAAGACACCTAATTCTGAAAGTGTAGCTTCCTTATATAAAAACAAGCCATCTGCTTCACTAATCCGTTCGTCGGATTGTACTTTATCTATGATTTTCCGCAATTCAGCACTTTCTGAGTGTGCTAGTAAATAGTCCATTCTCGTGGTTTAGTTATCTAACAAGATACACAACTTTCAGTTTTAATTGAAACCATGTTTCTCCATAATAGCGATAGAATAGGTGGCATTTTTTTTATTATTATATCCTTTATCTAGTTTTAGTGACCTACGTTCAATATCCGATTGCGTAAATGGCACACTATCAACCTTATATATAGCAGATTTCATCTCCGAACTATCCGTAGTGACCGTGCATAAGCTCACTAGATCTGCTGTATTGGAAACCATTAGAGGATTCACTATGCAGTGTCTCCCTTTATACAGAGCGAACAGTAGTTTCAGCTTCAGCCCGTTATCTTGATATGTATAGAGAATATTTCCCTGCGCTGTTTCCAGCAATTCATTCATATGTTCTTCAGTGACATCGGCCTCTATTTGCACATTATCATGTTTGGCGGCGAGCTTAATTAGGGAATCGTCTGGCGACAGACCAGCAATAATTAATTGATGGGGTATGTCCGCAAAAACTTTTTCTATCAGATATTGAGCCGCTTTTTTATTGTCCTCGACGGACAAGTTTCCGTGGAATAGAAAGAAATCTCCTAACCCTACAGCTGTCGTTACCTCATTATTAGCATGAAAAGCGGGCAGATAGTAAGTCTGTTCATGCATTGATTGGTAATATGCCTGATCCTTCGGTGAAATGGTAAAGAGCACATCAGCATTTTTTGCTACTTGAGCATCATATTTTTTTAACCGTGTGGATTCTATCTGATAGTATATTTTTTTCGCAGTATTGGCTGATAGTTTATGCAAGCTATCGTAATACTTCCATTCCACATTATGCATTCGCACAACCTTTTTTCGATCTGCTAGACTCGGATGATCTATCCAATACGTAGTATGTACTCCTTCAAAAAATATAGGTAATTTATCTTGTTGTAATCTTTCCAATAGCTTCTCCGATCTTCGACTATTGACGATAAACGGCAAATGAGTGACCGCAGAAAGTAATTTCTTTTTACGCTCGTAATAGTGTACCTCTTCGCATAAAGTCTCTAGGTGAGACTGGGGTTTTTTACCGTCGTATAAGTAACAATGTAAGATTACTTTCACCCCAAGCGCATGTAGAGCTTTCAAATAATAGTATATAACTATGACACCTCCATAGTTAGCTGGATAAGGAACATCAAAAGCAATCAAATGAATTTTTTTCACAGCTAAATCTTCTAAGCTTTAAGTAACACATTCTTTTCTTCTCAGCCAATTTTCCTAGCTTATAATATTAATTGGCGTCATCACGCGAAAAAGCGAGACCGGGCTCTCCGCTTTATTCCAGTAGCTATACCGCTGTTCAGCTTATGGATCATGACGTCTCATCTCGTCCCTCGTCGAGCCAGCCTGATCCATGCTTCACGAGCGGTCTAGTTACTTGCATGCTCGCTTCTATCCCTTGCCGAACTCTTAATTATGATTTCAGCGTTTCGAATGATGCAGTATAAACTACAAAGACTTTTGAAAACAGAGACTATTTTCTATATCGGCATATTGCCCGTAATTGTCTACCTTTTCGTAATGAGATTTGGTATATAGTCTGATAGCCTCTGGTTGCTTCATTCCTGTCTCCAAAATACAATGGGTATAGCCAAGCGTCTTAGCCCAATTCTCCAAGGCACTTAATACTTGTAATGCATATCCGTGGCCACGGAAAGTAGGCAGGACAAACATCCGCTTTACTTCTATGCGTTGGTCGTCGTAGTGTTTGATAGCACCGCAGGCCACAGGTGCATTATCGATATAAGCCAATATTACATGATGAATGTTGTCGATACCGTTAAACTGATGATAAAAATCATGCTCGTCTTCATCGCGAATAGTAAGCTCTGCATCGAGCTCCTTCACGAGATGTACAAAATCAGGATGGCTAGCATCGGTGCGTAGTAATACCATCATGATCCAATTACCTTTTTATACATTTTGTAGTGAGGAATTCCCACTTCTTCAAACATTTTCCCTTGTGTCTTATAACTCAACTTTTTGTAGAACGGAACTGCTTCTTTGCGTGCATGCAGGACAATCTTAGTAAATTTATGCGCTTGACAAAATGCTTCAGAAGCTTCTACAAGAAACTTCCCGATGCCTCTTTTTTGACTATTGGTAAGTACTGCTACTTGACGCATTTTTATTTCACCATCCGAAAGCGGTTTAAGTGTAAGGCATCCTAATAAGGTATTAAGTTCATCGTAACAACCAAAATGATAACTGTCCCACTCCTCGTTAATATCACTAATCTCAAATTCTAGATTGAGCGGTATTCGCAATATCTCATTTCTCAAAGCAAGTGCTTCGTCAAAGGCAGGCGTGCCAAAATCGATTAATTGTATTTGTAACATATGGCTAATGGCTTATGGGAAATGTATCATTAGTCAAATACATACTTTTGGAGAATGCTTGATGATTAAAATCAATCAGGACTCCTAATTCATCAAAATAATTTACCATGTTTTCTGTCGGCATATTACCCGTTAGATCATCCTTAGCCATGGGGCAACCGCCGTAGCCTTTTATAGCACCATCAAATCTAAGACAGCCATTATTGTAAGCAGATTCTATTTTCTCTTTCCAGTTATGAGGTTGTGTGTGCAAATGAGCACCAAAGGTCAATTCCTTATGTGAAGGAATCAAATTGGAAAAAAGGTATGCAATGCTGTCTGGTGTACTTACGCCAATGGTATCTGAAAGTGAGAATATTTTAATTTCTAAGTCCGCTAACTTACTAACCCATTTCTTTACTATCTCTACATTCCAGTCGTCACCATATGGGTTGCCAAAACCCATGGAAATATAGAGAACAAGCTCCTTATTGTTATTGATACAAAGCTCTTGAATTTGCTTTACACGTTCCAAAGATTCTGCGATAGTAGCGTTGGTATTACGCAACTGAAAGGTCTCACTAATAGAAAATGGATACCCTAGGTATTTAATGGAGGCGTGCTGGACAGCATCATTAGCTCCCCTCAGATTAGCTACTATTGCCAGCAGATGACTCTTAGTTTCGCTCAGATCGATTTGATCAAGTACCGCTGCTGTATCAGCCATTTGCGGAATCGCCTTAGGGGATACGAAGCTGCCTACATCTATGGTGTGAAATCCTACTTTAAGTAGGCTGTTAATATAACGTACTTTCTTTTTAGTGGAAATGAACTCCTTCATCCCTTGCATTGCGTCTCTTGGACATTCCACAATTTGAACCATAAATCAGCTGATTATTAAAGCTCAAATATAAGTAAATAAACGCGTTCATACGGGGTGATCTAAAGAATCATTTTGGGCATTTATATTTAGTCTCAAAGTATATGAACAAAATTTAGAAATTTGTCCGCAGTCTTTATTTACTAGCTTTTTTGTATTGTTTGAACAATCATAGCTATCTTTGATTGTATAGTTAACTAATGAATTAAATGATGAAGCATAAAGGTATTTTAACTCTTCTTGGGTTTGCGCTATTCTTTACAGGAACACTGGCAGTAGTGATGAGTATGATAGGTGTTCGCTTTTCGATATTTAGCTCCTTGGCGGACTATAGTAGCATGGTAGCCTTTGTAGTTTACCTTTTCCTGATGGTTGCGGGATTGTTAATGGTTATCATACCTAACACAAATCTGCGTAATGATGAAGAGATAGTAAAGCCCTAATTAGTAGATTCTATTCACATTCTTCTAGCTTTGCCTTCACATCAACGAACTTAACGAAGGGCAAATCATTGCCCCAGCTATGATTGATAAAGTTCATAATATTAGTAATCTCAAAAGCGGAAATCTTAGGCATCGCAGGCATCGGCATATCGTATTTTTTTCCGTTGACAGTAATCTTACCCTCTAGACCTTTATTGATGATACATGGAATGGTTTCATTGTATTTTTTTAGATAATCAGAATTAGCTAAAGGCGGATACAGAGAACGCAAACCTTGTCCTGACTCTAAGTGACAACTACTACAGTAATATAAGTACAACTCCCTACCCTGACTAAATTCTGGTGTCTGACAAGACAGACAAAATATCAAAGATATCACAAATAATATTATGCTATTTTTCATTGAGTAAGTTTTCGATGTCGCCAATGAAGCGATCTACATCTGCTTCGTCTAGGCCATTGCAGAAAGATCGAATGTGCATGTTCTTGTCAACTAAGACAAGTCGACCATCGTGATTATATCCGCCTGGCGCTTCTTTATCTTCTATTGCTATATGGAAAAAGGAATCTGCGATGTCGTATATAAAATCCTTATCGCCAGTAACCAAATGCCAGTTTTGTCCAACAATTTCGAGCCTATCTGCATACCATTTAAGTCGCTCCACATCGTCATACTTTGGATCAACACTAATAGATAAAAGTGCAAGCTCATCATTACCTCTAAACTTATCATAAATTTTTAATTCCTGCTCTTTTACTTTAGGACATATTGTTGGACAGGAGGTAAAAAAGTAATCCACGACATAAGCTTTATTTGAAAATGTTTGCTCCGTAATTGTATCCCCATATTGATTTACAAAGACAAATGGTGGAATGGTATGAAAAATAATGCTATCTCCAATAATATCTTTATCCCCTAATATGGGTAAAGTATCAGTATTGGCAACTGCCTTATCTGCTTTAGATTCGCAACTGCAAACAAAGCATATAAGACAGAGTGATAAAATTATATCTACGATTTTGTTAATGTTCATTTAAAAGATTTTCTATATCATAAACAAAACGATCCACATCTGCTGGCACCAGACCATCGCAAAAACCTCTGATGTGGAGGTTCTTATCCACCAAGACCAATTTTCCATCGTGGTCGTATCCTCCTGGAGAATCATCGTTTTCTATAGCTGTATGAAAAAAACCAATTGCATTATCATAAATTTGATTCTTGTCTCCAGTCACTAGATGCCAATTGCCAGATTCAATGCCCAAGTCCTCTGCGTATTTTTTAAGCCGTTCCTGATCATCATACTTAGGGTCTATACTGACTGAAAGGAAAGCTAACTCAGGATGTGATTTATATTTTTCATAAAGTCTCAATTGCTGTCTTTTCACCCGTGGACAAATGGTAGGACAAGATGTAAAGAAGTAATCCACGATAAAAGCTTTATTTTCAAAAGTGTTGGTTGTTATTCTTTCTCCATACTGATTGGTAAAATCAAATTCTGGTACAGTATGATATATGGTATCTCCATCCACCACTTCCCGATTACCTAATATAGGTAAGGGTCCTCTACTGTTTGGCATACAACTAAATACTATAACGCAAGCAACAGATAGTATTAGCATTTTAAACATCATGTCTAGAATTTTTCGACAATAGCTTGTCCAGATTCAATAGCTTTACGCATTTTAATACTTACACGCTCTATTTTGATTTTCTCTTCCTTTAAATATGCAATGGCTTCCGCGTCGGGCACTGATCTATTAGGAACATTTAACTCGTGCATCCAATTCATCATCATCTGATCCGCAGTTTCGAGCCTCTTGAGGGTAGCTTTCATCATGACAATGGAGTCTTGACTTCCATTACTATCTATCTTTTTCTTGATAGCTCTTTCAAGGGTGTTGATGGTTTTCATCTCTGGCATCACGTCATCATGAATAGCCATCACCTCTTTGTATAGCTTTTTTCGTTCTGGACTTTCTTTAGTTTCACAACTATAAGTAAAAAACGCCAAGCCAAACAGAAGAGTTAAAAATTGAAAATATTTCATTTATAAAATTGTTTTGTATTCAATACACAAAAGAAACACAATTAATTGAAAAAAGGTCAAACTGCTTGGGCAATTTGACCTTTTTTCTTTGATTTTTCTTATCAGATAAATGCTTCTTCGATTTGAGGCGAGATGCAATCATGCCAGCACTAGGTTTAAATTTCTTTCGCTTTTTCTCTGGCGTTAATGCTTTGCTTATCAGCTCAAAAAACTTCTTCGTTACCAGCTGTCTGTTTTTTAGCTGACTACGAGACTTACTCACTTCTAGTTTGAGAATTCCATCTTGAGTAATTCTGTTGGCGAGCTTCTCTTCGATCATTTTTTTCTCTAAATTTTTAAGACCATCGGATGCAGGAACATCAAAGGCAAGCTCCGCTTTTGTAGCCACCTTATTGACGTGCTGACCTCCGCTACCCGAACTTCGAGAAAATGTAAATTTCAGTTCTTTTAGAATTATTTCTTTTTTCATCATAAAAAATTTATAAAGTATATGCGTTTGACAAACCTAATTCGCTGCTTTATGTTGTAAATTCGTATCAATATATATAATATTCCATATGAAAACCAAAAGAGTAATAGTTTGGTTCCGTCAGGATCTTAGACTACATGATAATGAAGCTCTCACAGAGGCCATTTTACACAGCGAGGAAATCCTTCCCGTTTATGTATTTGATCCACGTGTATTTACCGCTTCTACTCCGAATGGTTTTCCTAAAACAGGTAAATATCGAGCTCAGTTCATAATAGAAAGTGTCCACGATTTAAGAGCTAGTCTCAAAAAATTAGGTTCCAATTTAATCGTACGAGTTGGAAAGCCTGAGAACGTACTTTATGACTTGGCAAATGAGGTGAAATCCTCATGGATATTCTGCAATCGCGAAAGAACTAAAGAAGAACTTCTAGTGCAAGATAGGCTGGAAGAAAAACTTTGGTCGATTGGCCAAGAAATACGTTACAATAGAGGTAAGTTGCTTTATCACACCCAAGATCTTCCTTTTCCAGTGACACACACGCCTGACACATTCACGCAATTTAGAAAAGAAGTAGAAAAAATGGTCGCAGTAAGGCAGCCCTTTCCTACTCCTAGTGAACAATTTGAAAAAATTACCATTGATATACCAGCAGGAGATATTCCGACTATCGCTAGCCTTGGACATGATCCTATAATAGTTGACGACCGAGCCGCGCATGTATTTATCGGTGGTGAGAGTACTGGTCTGTCAAGACTCAACTACTATCTATTTGAGTCTAAGCGTATCAAAACCTATAAGGAGACAAGGAATGAAATGATAGGGAGTAACTACTCCTCTAAGTTCTCCGCTTGGCTTGCTCAAGGCTGCTTATCGCCAAAAACAGTCTACCATTCCATCAAAGCTTTTGAAGCAGAACATGGAAGTAATAAATCTACTTACTGGTTGTACTTCGAACTGCTATGGAGAGACTTCTTCCGGCTGATGGCCAAGAAGCACAAAAATAACATTTTTAAAAAAGGTGGAACAAAGCAGGAACCTAATGACGCACTGCTCAACGATAAACGGCTCTTGGATGTATGGGTCAGAGGCAAAACAGGTGTACCCCTGATAGATGCCAATATGCGCGAAATTAGTTTGACAGGTTTTATGTCTAACAGAGGCAGACAGCTAGTAGCTAGTTTTTTGGTTAACGACTTGCATCTCAATTGGAAGATGGGCGCAGAATATTTCGAGTCCATCCTTATTGATTACGATGTTGCTAGCAATTGGGGTAACTGGAACTATATTGCAGGAGTAGGATCGGATCCAAGAGAAAACAGATATTTTAATATTCTCGCTCAGGCTTCCAAATACGATTCTAAAGGTGAATATGTTAAATTATGGCTTCCTGAACTAGAGGCAATACCTTCGAATAAGATTCATAGACCCGATTCTCTATCCTCAGAGGAGCAGTCTGAGTTGTCATTCACTCTTGGCGCTGATTATCCCAAGGCCATGATTAATATGGAGAAATGGGCTTAGATGCAAATAATGTAAAAATTATTCCCTTTCCACACTATCATCATAAATACGGATAAAATCTACTTCGTCCACTTCATTAAAGGCCTTCAATATATAGCGTTTTTGCTTACCGTATTCGGCGTTTACCTCTGTATCAAATTTTGCTAGAATATTTGATTTATCAAATTCTATCTTATTAAAAAAGCCACGTCCGATAACTAGTCCTATTCTGGAGGCATCACCATCAAATATATCATTTAGTATGGGAACAATCTTACCATAAAATGCAAGCTCTAATTCTTGAAAGTTCTGTACATTAAGTAAATAAGCGTGCCCAATCCCATGTCCTGTGCCGAGCAACACGGTGATACGAGCGTTGACTACAATCAACAATTTAGCAAGATCAATTTGATAATCGCCACTTATGATAGTAGGTAAAACCATTGGCATCGGCTCCATCTTGATCATATGAAATCTACTGCGAAGGGCAAGATCTGTTTTAGCTAACTCCTGATCACTAATATTCATAGTTCCTATGATGTATAGATTTGGAGGAATACTAAAGTACGTTTTAGAGTAAGGCATAATTACCGCTTGCGCTTCTGGAGCGCCTTCTCTCTTTGAACTATTTAGAATACTTAACACCTCTCCAAAAATACTGATCACATCTCCTCTATCCATTTCGTCGATAATCAAAACATGGCGTTTAGCCTGAAAGTTAGCGATATTTTGCATCTGATTGAGCTCAAATTCTTTTACTTCTTCATCATCGACATCTAGGTTCTTTTGATCAGCTGTCATCTCTTCCAGATATCCGACTTCAAAACGTTTTAAAGCATTAAACACGGACCAGATCGCAATTGGATTTGTAGACCCGATAGTATCTATAACCTCCTGCTCTAAATCATTTGTTGTAACTCCCTTGGAGAAGTGATCATACAACTTTTTTATCTTATGCTTAGACAGCGTGTAAGTCGAAAATGAATTCTGAGGTCGAGCTACAATATGACCAAACTGCGCTACTGTATGTAGTAATATTTTACGACCAGATGGCGTAACAAAAGACTCAAATTTATCCGACTTTATATGTCCTAAAAACGCTTTGTATATTTGATTAAAGCTAATGTTATGATCCTTCTTTGGCATATTTTCTAGTAAGCTCTCTACGATACTACGCTTCGCCTCTAGACATATTTGCTTAAATACACCCTCTTCTATTTGATGACTTATTCCCTGCTTATTAGGCGAGATTTTCTGAAAACTTTCTATGAAATCTTGATACCTAAAATTTTCATGAAAAGTGACAAAGTGAATATACCCTTCTTCAGCATATTTGTTATATCTCGCCCTTACATCTCTACGATTCTCGTGCGCTATATCTACTAATGGCTTTTGCTCGATAATAGACAGTGCATAGTTGATTGTCCTAAAAGTTTTGCCCGTACCAGAGGGACCATATAGTATGATATTATGCGGAAATACAGGCACTGCATTCCCCACCAACTCTTCACTCATATCTTCAGCCAATTGGTTCTCCTGTATGATCTCCAATAGACAATTATAGTGGTCTTCTGTGGTTGGTAGTATTGGTTCCTCCAGCGGCTCGTATAAGTCTTTAAATTTGCACAACTGAGATCCTAATTGATCCTTACTGATTGGCTTATCCTGTAGATTATAATTGATAAAGAGTGTAACAAATAAGCGGTCATCATCTGATTTGAGAATTTCCGAAACAACCATCCCTAAACCCAAACAACCTATATCATTTCCAGTCTGCCAAATGATAACCTTATCATCCTTTTTTATTTCTTCTGCCTTGCTTTGTACTGGGACTGTAATAATATGACCCTTAGTAAGAAATTCCGAAATCTTAACCTCTTTATCATTATAGTTGAATAACCAATAATTCATATTTATTTATTTCATTTTCAAACGGTGGCTAATTTAGCGTATGTGTATAAATTTATCAGGTATATTTACTTTTAATTTTTAATTCTCTTCTATGCTCACATTTTCATCCACAGTCTTACCGATAGCAAGTCCACTAGACAATACGTATTATCTACTATTAATGGTTGCTATAGTGGGGCCAATAATAAGTTATTTGCTATTAACAAAGAGAATTTTTTCGACCTTACGAGTAGGTTCCGTTCTAGGTCTTCTAGTTGGCTTTATAAGTATGGTTTCAGTTGGAGCGGTCTTATTATCGATTTTCTATGCTAAACAAGTAACCCCAATAATATTTAGTGATAATAAGGTCTCTTTTGGAAGTAAGTCAATCCCATATAAGCAGATCAGAAAATACTATATAAAACCAGTGTATCAACAAAGTAGGTACTCCTCTCAGATTACCACGGACACATCTCTCCTATTCGTAATAGAAGAAAAAGATAAGAAAGCGCATGTTTTTTCCAATGAATACTATGATCTCATGGAACTCAAAGTGTTATCCGATTTGCACCTCAAAAAGGACTAATTACTAGCTTAATATAAACAAAAAGAGGACATGCTTTTGCATATCCTCTTTTCAGAAATATAATCTAAGAATAAAAGTTTGTTATTTAGGTACCTTCTGAGGATTCAATAAATCGTAAAATTGATTAAGTTTTGGTAAGATAATTATTCTAGTTCTTCTATTAATTGATCTGCCCTCACTCGTACCATTATCGGCAAGTACATTGTATTCACCTCTACCTGCAGCTATCAATCGATCAGGATTGATACCATAGTTCTTTTGCAATATTCTGACAACAGACGTAGCTCTCTTAACAGACAAGTCCCAGTTATCAGAAACACATGAACTGCTGATAGGCACATTATCCGTATATCCTTCGACCATGACCTCGAAGTCTGGACGAGATTCTACGATCTTTGCTATTTTACCAAGCACCTCATATGCTCTAGGGGATACATCAGAAGAACCACTAGTAAATAACATTTTGTCAGAAAGATTTACAAATACTACTGTCTTATCTACCTTCACTTCTACATCTTCGTCAGCTATACCTTGGCTTAGTACACCTTTTAGGTTGATTGCCAACGCAAGGTTTATGGAATCCGCCTTGGTCTTTGCCGCTTGCAGCAGATTGATATACCTATCTTTATTTTCTAACTGCGATAATGTTTCTTTGATATTATCATTCGCAGATTGAGATAAAACAGTAAGATCTCCCACCTGAGTCAATTGCTTATCTCGCATAGTCCGCGCATCAGTTACCTGACCTTTCAAATCACCAATTTGTTCTTCACGTAAAGCAATATTGTCTCTCAATCCTTTAAGCTCCGCTTGTAAGACACGCTTCTCGTCAGCGCACGCATTGTACTTAGCCATAGATTTATTGAGATCTTCACCACACTTCCCTATTTCTTGATTTGCAGCGTCCATTTCTGATTGTAATAGTAAAAAAGATTTTTTACTTACACAGCTACTAAGCGTGCATAAACTAAAAAATAGAATAAAGAATTTTGATGTTGTTTTCATGATTTTTATTTTACAATAAATGGCACAAAGAAATTATATTCAATTGATTGTGCACCTATTTAATATTTAAAAATATATCGTTTAAAGTGTAATAATACTCAAAAATTATTAAGCTCTAAGTTACGTTTAGCTAATAAACCATCAAAACGAATGCCCTATAAAAATTGTTTTATTTTCGCTTAAATAGTTATTAAATGTATGGTGTAAAAGTATGACTAGTTTAGAGGTTGAAAAATGACATTAGATTTCATTTTATACATAGCTTTTTTTGGGCGTGACCCTCGCTAGACTTCAAAGGAGGCAGGCGCACGGGGTCGGGCTTCTCCAGGCTCCGTTTCACTCCGGTACTACTTATCGTTCCTCAAAGTCGCACATCCTCCTGACGTCGGATCCTTACATATCCCTCACGCAGCAGGAGAAAACCAGGAATTCATTTTTTATCTATCAGAAATTTATAGCAATTATTTGATAGAATATAGTGTGTAAGCAACATCTAACAATATTTAAGGATATTAAAAATATTACCTCCTAATAATTGGTGTAACCTCATTGCTAAATATGATTGCAAGACGTCAGGGTCATTCCCCCTGAAATGGACCTTCCTAATCATAAAGTCATAGCCTATCTTGACAAGCTCATATATAAATAGTATCCTTGCAACCATTTTGGAAAAAGCACATATTCTTCTAATGATTAACACAATTAAACAGCCTGTTGATAGTATTGATTATCAATATTTTATGGGTCTAATGAATCACTTCTTGGCTTAATCATTTCACTTAATTACATATTGAATAAAAGAGTGTATCATCTAGCATGGTACTTGAATATATATACATATGGAAAAATATTTAAATCTATTCGACTTTAAGCAGCAAGTAAATTACGGAACCGAAATTCTATCAGGACTCACCGTAGCCCTAGCGCTTGTCCCTGAGGCAGTTGCGTTTGCGTTAATTGCAGGTTTATCACCACTTACAGGATTATACGCTGCATTCGTGATGGGTTTCGTGACTTCTATATTAGGAGGTAGACCAGGTATGATCTCTGGCGCAACAGGTGCTGTAGCAGTAGTAATAGCTTCACTTGCGCTTTCCCATGGACCAGAATACATTTTTGCTACTGTAGTGTTAGCAGGAATTATTCAGATAATAGCTGGTGTTTTTCGCTTAGGTAAACTTATGCGACTTGTACCACATCCAGTAATATTCGGTTTTGTCAATGGTCTTGCAATCATTATATTCATGTCTCAACTCGATCAATTCAAAGATTCTAGTGGCTTATGGATGCAAGGTCCAGAGTTATATATGATGCTTGGACTTGTCTTGCTAACAATGGTTATCATCTGGGGTCTACCAAAGCTTACAAAAGTTATTCCTGCCTCCTTAGTAGCAATACTTACCATTTTTGGACTAGTAGTGGCACTAGGTTTGGACACACGTACGGTTGGAGATATTGCCTCTATAAAAGGTGGATTTCCTCCTTTCCATATTCCTCAGGTTCCATTTACATTAGCTACATTTCAGTTAATACTTCCCTATGCGGTAATCGTGGCTGGTGTAGGTCTTATCGAAAGTCTGCTTACCTTAAATATTATAGATGAAATAACAGAGACACGTGGTCGTGGTAATAAAGAAGCCGCTGCTCAAGGTATCGCCAACGTATTATCTGGTCTTTTCTCTGGCATGGGAGGATGTGCAATGATTGGTCAGAGCTTGATAAATATTTCATCTGGCGCAAGAGCAAGACTATCAGGTATTGTAGCTTCTGTTACTTTATTACTTTTTGTTATGTTCGGATCTAGTCTAATTGAGTTAGTACCGATGGCGGCTTTGACTGGCCTTATGATTATGGTTGCGATCGGAACTTTTGAATGGGCAAGTTTGAATACTATTAACAAAATGCCAAAGTCAGATATATTTGTCATGGTTACTGTGACTTTAGTAACCGCAATATTACATAACTTAGCACTAGCTGTGGTAGTCGGTGTCATTATTGCGGCTTTAGTATTTGCTTGGGACAATGCAAAGAGAATTAGAGCCAGAAAGCATATTGATAAAGATGGTATTAAACATTATGAAATATATGGTCCTCTATTCTTTGGCTCTGTTACTATATTCAACGAAAAATTTGATGTTCTTAATGATCCTGATGAGGTGATTATTGATTTCCAAGAGAGTAGAATAGTAGATATGTCTGCCATCGCAGCACTAGATAAAATCACCGAACGGTATCATAAAGTTGGTAAGATAGTTCATCTTCGACATCTTAGTGAAGATTGCAGGTTACTTATGAAAAATGCTGACTCCATAATTGATGTAAATATCCAAGAAGACCCCAATTATAAAGTATTGGTCGATAGAGTATAATTTGTATTGTAACTCATTTAATCAAAATTTGCAAAAGTAAAATTTCGCCAAATTGGATCTCGGATACTTAATACCATGGGTTGCCTCCTATGGTAACCATTATTTAACCGCTCTGACTTTATCATATCTTACTCGTATATGCCTAAAAATATAAATCCCTCTTGGACAAAGGATCGTAACAGTGGCCGACAAAGGAGGTCAGTCGCGAGCCAGCCGATATAGATAGAAGCTGTAAAGCGAGCTCTCTATATCGGATGGTGAAGGGACCGCGCTGTGAAGAGCCTGGTGCTGACGTTTTTCAGTCAGTATGGCCCCAAAAACTTTATAAACTATCATAACTACTTATTCTCCCCATGCTGGATAAGAGATACGGCTAACAAATAATGAAAAAATAATTTAATTGTAGAACTTGATTTTCCTATTTTCACACCTCAATGAAAATGTTTATGAAGGGAATCTACATCATTTGTTTTTTGTCGCTTATGACAACCACACTGATCGCACAAAAAACAATCACTGGAGAGGTTTATGGGGGACTGGAAAAGGAACCTATTATTGGTGCTACCGTAATCCATAAATACAAAAGCGGTATTGGTACTATTACAGATATCGATGGCAAATTCTCGCTAAATGTTCCCGATACTGCTACCATAGAAATTTCTTATTTAGGATACGTTTCAGAAATTGCCAAGATCCAAACTGATCAAGATAATTATATTATAAATCTGTTCGAGGACGCTGTGGAACTAGACAGAGTGGTTGTTACTGCTTTTGGTATAGAAAAAGATAAAAAGGCAGCTGGGTTTTCATTTACCGAAGTCGATGGGGAAGAATTAAATACAGCAAGAGAAGTGAATGTCGCCGCTCAGTTGGTAGGCAAAGTTGCTGGTTTGGATATCACTAAACCAAGCAATGGACCTGGCGGTGCTACAAGAATAGTCCTGCGTGGTCTTTCACAATTTACTGGCGAAAATAGGCCTTTGATTGTGATCGATGGAATCATCACGGATAACTCAAATTTAAATGCTGCAGGTAAGTTTGGTGGTCGTGATTCTGGCGATGGCTTGTCCGCCCTTAACCCTGATGATATAGAAAATATAACGGTGCTCAAAGGTTTATCCTCTACCGTACTGTACGGTTCTAGAGGAGCAAATGGTGCTTTAATAATCACTACGAAATCTGGTCAAAAAAATAAAGGAATTGCGATCGAATATACTTCTAATTTTGTAACGGACAGAGTAGCTTTGTTGCCTAACTACCAACAAGAATATGGACAAGGTGCGTTAGGGATGAAGCCAGTTTCACAGCAAGACGCTTTTGATAATTGGGAGAGTTGGGGTGCTAAATTAGATGGCAGTGACACACCGATATTTAATGGCAGCACACTACCCTACTCCGCCGCAGGTCAAGATGATATCAGGTCATTTTACCAGACGGGAAATACTTTGTCAAACAATCTTTCCTTCACTGCGGGAAACAAAAAAATTACCACTAGAACTTCAATTTTTCATCTTTCTAATAACGGTATTGTAAAAAATGCGAAGTACCTAAAATACGGTCTTAACTACAATATGAGCTATAAGCCAATAGCCAAACTTACCTTAACTGGAAAATTAAATATGATCCAAGAGGAATCCCAAAACAGAACAAACTTAACAGACAATCCCAGCAACCCAGCAAAGTACTTTGTGATCGCTCCAGCCAACTTACCGCAGAGTGTCTTTGAGCAAACTAGGAATGAAAATGGACAGCCTATTTATTGGTCAAATAATCCGTTTACATTAAGTCCTTATTGGGGTATAAAGGAAAATCCGAACGAGGATGTAAAAAAGCGAATAATAGCATTAGGCTCTGCTAAATACGACATTTCTGACTGGCTAAGTGCGCAAATACGTGTATCAACTGATCAAAGTAAACATGATTTCTTCAACGTAGAAGTGGATGGTACACAACATAATATGCCCGGCTCTGTATTCCTAGATACTTTTAATGTAATAGAAACAAATTATGATTTTATTCTCTCTATGGACAAGCCTATCAATGACAATTTAGGTATTCAAGCTAATGCTGGTGCTACACGTAATGACAGAAGTAGACAACGGTCTAGTTTGCAAGGATCTTCTTTTATAGAAACGCAAATTGCAGAGATTAGCAACATGGATATAGTGCGCGAAGGCATTGAGGAGATCAGTAAATCTCGCATCAATGCACTATTTGCAAATGCGACATTAAGTGTAAATAATTACCTCTATCTGGAAGGATCTATTAGGCAAGATTTCTTCTCTGTATTGACGAATCCTAATGATCCAAGTAATTCAAAAAATTCAGTTCTGTATGGAGGTGGCTCGCTAAGTTTTATCTTATCTGATGCCATTAAGACTTACAGATGGCTAAGCTTTGCTAAATTAAGATTAGGATATGGCGTAGCAGGATTTGGTCAAATCGAGCCATACTCTCAAGTAGCTACATATATAACATCTACTGATCCGAAAGATTATAATGGAACAGTGATTCCCGTAGCAAATATCAACGGAGATGCAGCTGTTAACCCATTCTTGCAGCCCTCGCGAACTACCGCTTTCGAAGTTGGTGCAGATTTACGTTTCTTAAATAATCGTCTTGGCCTAGATATAAGTTACTACGATCAAGTGACAGACAATCATATTCTACCTAACCCTCTACCCTCCTCCACTGGGTACAATAGTTTTACATTTAATGCGGGAGAAATACGAAATTATGGTGTCGAAGTATTACTCAATGCGACACCCATTCAGCAGAAGACTTTTTCTTGGAAAGCAAGTTTCAACTACGCTAAAAACATTAATATTGTTAATAAAATAAATGATGGTATTGATCAAATAGTTGGAGATGATGATAGATCCTCATCCGCTAATATTGTATCTCAAGTTGGCGGAAATATAGGAGATATATGGGGGACTGTTTATGATAGAAATAAACAAGGATTAATCATTCATGACGAAGCTGGCCTACCTCAAATAGCAGACGACAGGGAAATTTTGGGCAACTTTAATCCCGACTGGTATGGTGGTCTGACCAATACCCTAATATATAGAAATCTAACATTTTCATTCTTGATAGATACCAAACAAGGTGGTGAAATACTTTCTACCACCAGTAGTTTTGGATACTTCTACGGTAGACATGTCAATACCTTGCCTGGACGTGACAATCCAGATTTTACTATTATCGGAGAAGGCGTCAGTAATGATGGTGAAACACCAAATACGACAGCTGCTCAGCTAGATACCTATTACGAAAGGCTCTCTGTGGTGGCAGAGCAAAATATATATGATGCATCTTATGTAAAACTTCGCCAAGTAACTTTAGGCTATAATTTTACGGAAAGTCAATTAATAAAATTAAAATTTATAAAAGGAATAAATATATCCTTGGTGGGTAGAAATCTATTTTTCTTTCGAAACGGATTGGATGAACTTGGCATAGATCCAGAGTCTATATACGCCGCCACTGGTGCCGGTATCGGATTTGAATATGCAGCGCTACCCAGCACACGCTCTTTTGGATTTAACCTCAAAGTAAAATTTTAATCATGACCAAAGCACTTAAATTACCTATAATATTATTGATAAGTATAGCGCTATGTCTTGGTTGTAAGCAGGACTTTGATACAATCAATAAGAATCCAAATGCTAATCAGCCTATAACTATTGATCCTGAAATACAATTAACTTATGTACTCAATAGAGCCTCCAGTGAGCGATACGATCAGTGGAGAGGAAATCTTATCTATTGCTCAAGTTGGGCACAACAGCTATCGGGGGATTGGGATGCAGATAGATATAATACTACTAATGAGGATTGGCTGAGCGCTTGGTGGAATAATTCTTATCTACGAGTAGGTAAAGATATTACGGACCTCATAAATAAAACAGATCCGACAAGCAATATTCATCATATGGCTTCCATTTTCAAAGTATTTTTCTTTCAACGACTAACCGATATGTACGGAGATATACCTTATTCCCAAGCCAATCAAGGCGCTGATTTTCCTCGACCGCAGTTCGATAAACAGCAAGATATTTACTTGCAATTTATTCGAGAACTAGGCACCGCTATTGATGGATTGAATGAAAATGCGGTTAGTCCTACAGCAGGTGATATTCTCTATGGTGGTGATGTTAATAAATGGAAAAAATTTGGGAATTCTTTGAGACTTAGAATAGCTATGCGAATCTCAAATGTAGACCCAGGGCTGGCTCAAGAGCTAGGCGAAGCAGCCCTTGCAAGTGGAGTCATTGATAATCATAACGATGTAGCATATATTTCTTTTTCTGGATCTGATGTGGATGGCAATAACGCAAATGGAGTATCAGAAGTATTTCAGGATTTTGGAATTACGGGGCATCAATTTAGATACAGCGATGAATTAGTAAACTTTATTTTAAACAATGATGATCCTCGAGAGAATATACTCATGGAGACATATACGAATGATGGAAATGTCGATAATTCTGTAGGAGAAGGATTTCACCTTGGCCGACCAAATGGTATCATGACTAATGCAGATGATTTTGTGTTTGCTCAGCCACGTAGAGATGTCATGGTTGCTTATGATTCCCCTGCTATATATTTAGGCTTTGCTGAAACAGAATTTCTAAGAGCAGAAGCTATACTAAAAGGATGGGTAGCAGGTAGCGCTCAAGAGGCATATGAGAGTGGTGTAAGAGCAGCTATGAAACAGCTATCTCTATATCCAAATGCAGAACCCATAAGAAACGTTGATATCGATGACTATCTTACTGAAAACAATATCGAATACGATGAAGGCAGTGCTATAGAACAGATCAATACTCAAAAATGGGTCGCACTGCTTCTGGATGGCTTTGAAGCATATGCAAATTATCGCCGCTCTGGATATCCCACTCTATCTCCTGGGCTCACAGACGGTGAATCCAATGGTGAAATTCCCAGAAGACTTCGATATCCCCTGGATGAAAAAATTAATAACACTGACAACTACCTCGATGCAGTGAGCCGTTTACCATCAGGAGACGTTATTACGGAGCGTATGTGGTGGGATGTCAACTAAATATTGACATTTCTAGTTCATTTCACTCAGGTGATGCTTAAAGAATTCTTAATTTTTTATATCTTGTCTATACAATCTTATAAATTATGAAAAAAATAATCTTCACGTTATTCACCATGTGTTTTCTGCTCTATTTGCAAGCCCAAAATTTTGGGTTAGAATTTGATGGCATGGACGACGAGCTGGTACTATGCAATAGCGATGACTTTAATATTGGTGACGGTTTTACGATAGAAGCTTGGATATATGCGTCACAATGGCGAGCTGAAGCATGGCAGGGCACTATTGTAAGTAAAGATCTACCCGGTCCAGATTCTGGTTATGCTTTCAGAGCTGGTAAAAATGGAACCTTGAGTTTCGTGGTTAGTGCTGCTGGGAGTTGGCAGGAAATCCAGTCAGACCCCTTCATGAATGCTAACCAATGGTATCATGTAGCTGCAGTAAAAAATGATGATAAGATTCAGATTTACGTTAATGGAGGTCTAGTAGGTACCAATACCATCACAGCCGAACCATCATCCAATAATACCGCTATCAAGATCGGTACATCTACTGGATTTCCTGGTAGATACTGGGATGGGTTTATCGACGAAGTTAGAATTTGGAACATCGCTAGAACACCACAGCAATTAGCCGATAATCAGACTACTGACCTTATGGGTACGGAGGCTGGTCTTATTACCTATCTTCCAATGAACGAAGGGATTGGAACGAGCACAGCAAATCTGGCTCAGGCAAACTGTGATGGTTCTTTCAGTAACATGGATGAATCTGCATGGGCCGAAGGATATTCGATTCCTAGAAACGATATTGGTGCGGTCAGATTGTCCGCTCCTGATGTAATCAGTATATTTACCAAACCAGTAAAACTACAAGTGGTGGTGCAAAATTTTGGAAGTGATGCAGTGACCAATATACCAGTAAATATTGATATTAATGGTTTACCAGCACTATCACAAACTTTTCCAATCACTGTAGCTCCAGGTGAAAGTGCTATAGTCGTATTTGATCGAGTAGTAGATTTGACGGACAATAATACCAATTTAATAAGTGTTTATACCAGTCATCCTGAAGATGCAAATAGTCTAAATAATACTTCGTCTTATCGTTATAGAAAGCCCAGTAACAATTCTACAATCAATATATTGAAGGAAGAAAGATATAATTTCGGGGGCGAAGGTCAGACAAAATTTACAAATATCAATCTACCTGAAAATTCTGAGGATTTTGACAAATTGCTTTTACATATTTCTGTGGAGTGCCCGCCTACAGGTTGTGACCCTTGGGATCAACCTGCTCGTATTTCTGTTGAAACGGATCAAGGGACTTTTGAAATAGCCAGATTCATCACGCCATATGGTCAAGGCTGTGGTCCATGGACAGTAGATGTTACTGACTTCAAATCTGTCCTCAGAGGCGGTGTTACATTTAAGTCATTTGTTCAAGTATGGGGTCCTTCTGGCTGGCTAGTCAACCTTGACTTAGAGTATATAAAAGGAGATGCAGCTAACTATAGCAAGATCACCACTCTATGGGAGACTGATAATTGGGTCTATGGTGATCCTGATATATCTTATGATCTCCCAGAGCGTTCTATTCAGATCGATGACAACACGGAGTCAAATCATGTGCGCATGACTATCACTGGCCATGGACAAGGAAATACGGACAACGCTGCTGAGTTTTCTATAAAGAATCATACTATGTTGGCGAATGGAGAAATTATTAATATACAGAACCTATGGAAAGCAGACTGTGGGCAAAATGAATGTGCTAATCAAGCTGGTACATGGACGCTTAGTCGTGCGGGATGGTGTCCTGGTCAAGCGGTAGAGCCACATATAGTCAATACGACTTCCATTGCTTCTAATGGCGAAGATATAGTTTTAGATTATGAATTGGAGAAATACACCAACGCACTTAATACGGGTTACAATAACGCTGGACACACCGAGCCACACTACAAAATATTCTCCTACTTTATAGAGGCCTCAGACAACCGTTTTGAAACTTATACCAATATTCGTGCTGATAAAATTACAATTAATTCGAACGGTAATACTTCAAGTCCTGCTATTACAAGTCTGGACTTTGCAATTACCAATACTGGCACTGAGGATGTAATAAATCCTTCCGTTGCTTATTATGTCAATGACGAGTTGGTTTTCGAAGAGAATATCTCTAAGACGGTGCAGCCAAACGAAACTTATATACATACTTTCACCAAGAATGAGGGATTTGACTTGACGGATGATAATTTGGTTTATGCTGTAGTTACAACTAATGGCGATCAGAATATCAGTGATGATGCGACAAAGTCGTCTATCAATGAAAGCTTAGTCGCAGTTTCAGATTTGGATGAAAATACATTTAGTGTTTCTCCTAATCCATCAAGTGGGATGCTTAACGTTACAGTAAGTGATCATTTTTTGCAAGGAAATCTCCAAGTTATAGACATCCTTGGAAGAGTTGTGCTTCAGCGAGACATCGATAATTTAGATGCCAATATTCAAATTAATGAGAATGGTGTTTACATGATGATTCTGAACGCACCATCTGGACTTACTAAAACGGAAAAAGTAGTAATCAAATAACACAATTGTTGTTGGGTTGAGGAGTAATAGTTTTTTTACTATACGGGGCCGTACCGATCCTAACTTCGGCGAAAAGCCTACGTTAGCACGGTACCTGGCTCTCTGCTATATCATGATATTTGAAAAAAATATCATGATGCCGCTGCCGATCCATCGTCCTTCTATCGCTTAGGCTTACGCCACGCCTGTCTAATTGTGATCAGGTAAATACCTAATAATAAATATCACAGACAACAAAGATTGTATATTTAATAACGGTATATTCAGAAGAAGGTCATGCGAACCCTGAGAGACTATTTAGTTGATCAAATGAAGATGGCATAAAAGCGCTGGCCGATGAACCCTGACTGTATACTTCTGATCTATTTCTCTATACTTTATTTTTTATTCATATAAATCTTAACAAAGAAAGTCAAACCTATTATCAGCCAAATAAAGTTTACCAGTATGAAAGGATATGCTGAAGTATAGATGGCGTAAGCTAATAGACAGATAGCTCCAGAAAGATTGATCAGCTGATATCCACTAGACTCAGGGTTAAGCTTCCGACTACTGACTAGTACATATGCAATAATTAAAAATCCAGAGCCTATCCATCCTATCACTTCAAATAATATATCTGGCATTCTATAACATTTAGAGTTTAAATGAACTAAGCAAACGCTACATTTGTCTTATTGATAAGATGGAAATGCTGCTCCTAAAAAGAGTATTTATTAAAGCTACTCTTACAATCAAAGTAAAAACACGTTACCACAATGATAGATAAATTAATTGAAGAGTTAAGTCAGAAAGAGGTGCAATTGGTCGCTGTATCGAAAACACGCTCCAATGAACAAATAATGCAATGCTATGAAAAGGGACAACGCGTTTTCGGTGAAAACAGAGTGAAAGAACTAGTGGACAAGCACAAGTCGCTTCCTAAAGATATTGAATGGCACATGATAGGGCATCTTCAAAGCAAGAAAGTAAAGCACATAGCAGGATTTATTAATCTTATTCATTCAATTGATAGTATAAAGTTACTCCATGAAGTAAACAAGCAGGCAGCAAATCAAAATCGAAAAATAAATGTTCTTCTTCAACTCTATATCGCAAAGGAAAAAGAGAAATATGGTTTAGATAGAGAGACTTTAGAAGAAATAATCACAGCTGCAAACGAAAATCAATTTCCGCATATTATCATTACAGGTCTTATGGGAATGGCGACTTTTACCTCAGATAAAGAGCAAGTAAAACTTGAATTCGCAGCACTTAAGCAAACTTTCGATGAACTGAAATCTAGGGATGCATTTGATCAAAATTTTAAAACGCTCTCGATGGGAATGTCTGGTGATTACAAGGAAGCCATTGAAATAGGATCAAACATGGTGAGGATAGGAAGTTTGCTCTTTGACTAGTTTCCCCTATACTACATTTAATGCTTCACAAACTTCACCGTATTCTGTACATTTCCCCTCTTCAGGTACACGAAGTATATGCCTGAAGTAAGGTCCGAAATATCTAGTGCATCCGCCGTAATAGTAGCTCCTACTAGCTGACCCAACACGCTGTATATAGTCATTTCTGCTGGTAGTTCATCTGCGAGCTGAATCCTATCTCTGACTAGATTCGAGCGTAACTTCAATGTACTATCTCTTTCTACTCCGCTAGTAGATACACTTTCTTTTCTAATATTAGTTTGAAAACCACTTAAACCGCCACGTCTATTCCCTATCATAGCCTCGTAGATACCATCGCCGTTAATATCTGCAAATGCAGGCGCTGTTTGTATACCTACTCTTAAATTTCCCAATGATTCATTTAGCAGTGGGAACTTACTTTCTAGGTCACTATTCAGCCCATATACTTCCAGGTTACCAGTACCTGTGCCCGTAATAAGGATATCCCCATCCTCAGTGGGTATAATTATTGGTTTGCTATAACCTACAATGAAAGGAGGTGTCCTTGTATCTATTTGACCAAAAATCTCTACGTTACCAATAGCTGAAATTTCTATATCGTAGTTTGGAGAATTTTTATTACCGATATTTTTATAGAAATTGATATTGCCATTTCTCTCACCGATGATTAAATCCAATAAACCATCTTTATCCGCATCATAAAATAGCGGAGCAGCTATTTTTCCTACATCTATATCTAGCCAATTAGGAATTATAGGACCAAACTCCATTGGCATTCCTGCACCCGCTATATTCTCGACAAAATAAATATGGCCGTTAGTCTCTCCTGCGTATAAATCTAGATCGCCATCATTATCAAGGTCAGCAAAAGTTGGCATAAAGTCATATGCATCACTATTAAAACGCCTAAAATCCAACCAGTTTTCATCCACTAAATTAAATACCGGCTCCGTTGCCGAACCTTCATTTAGGAACAGATTCAGCCTGCCATCTCTCTCCCCAAAAGCAACGAATGTGGTTTCGATCCCTACCACCAAATCTAACAAGCCATCAGCATTTACATCTACAAATGTCGGACTAGTGGTTGTGCCTAAATCAACCATATCTCTACCAAACAAATCTTTTGTTACCAAGGATAAATCTAACAAATCATTTGCTCCATCATTCACATAGTACCAAACATTCTTAGTGTCCAGTGAATTATTTATATTATTTGGAGCAGCCACAAAATCCTTCACGTCATCGCCGTTTATATCCACATAAAATGCACCTGGAAAAATGGGGATATCTACTGGTTCTACCCCTCCATCTGGATAATTTACGATTTGTTTAGAAAACCAAGCCTCTTCTACTGTTCCACCATTTTCTAGCAGTGTGATATTATTAAATGATAAGTCCCCTAGCAGAAGCTCATAATCTCCATCCTGATCATAATCAATACTCAGTACTGTAGAACCTGCATGGCGAGTGGCTAGGTCACCATTCATAAGCGTATTAGCACATTCTCCTGGAGCGTCAGCCAATTCTACGAACTCACTTAGGCCTGATTCATAAATGCCACCATAACAATCTTCTACCTTCAAAAAATAAAAACCATCTAAGCTTTCTCCTCGTTCTACAACTAGATTTTGATAATATTCGACGTAGCCTCCTAGAAAGTTAAATGTGATAATATCTAAATCTCCATCGCCGTCTATATCTTCAATCGATGGTATATCCGTATTTAATACAGCAATATTTGAAAATGACCCATTAGCTAATTCAAAATTTAAAACTTGAAATTCGTAGTCGGGATAAGTAAATAAATCAAAGTCAATTCTATCATTTGTATATTTACCTATGTACACGCTCACTCCAGGCACTCCAGGTTCTGTCGAATAGCAAAATATATCTGCAATACCATCTGCATTGTAATCTTTCATAAGCAGAAAATGCTCAATAACTGGAAAGTTCTCTACATAAATTGGATCAAACTCAAATCCATCTGTGGTACGAAGCATTGGAATGATTACACTTCCGATCCGGTCGAAAATCAGCACATCTTCTAAGCCATCATTATTAAAATCCACATTGCTTAACTGCGGTGCATTGAGCCCTCCGATAAATGGATCGTCTAACTGTTTACCATCTATAATAAAGTCTGCTACAATACTTGGTGTGAGTTCTTGTGCAGATAGCATACAATGCGTAAAAGTTGCGAAGAATGCTAAGAAGAAAATTGTTTGAATATTCATTGCCTTTATTTTAATTATGTCTTACCTCAGAAAGGCAAATTTTAGCACTTATGTAAGATATAAACTTTATATTTAATAATAAATGTGATTAGCCAAATAATAACGTATTTCCTGATAAATCACCTCGCTAAAGACAGCTATTTGGCATATAATGTTTTAATCAAAAAAGTCTCTGATAAATTAAATTCTCATCGCTGCAATTTTACAGCCATTAAGTTTCCAGCATTTTAGGTGCATCATATTTTTTACAATTAAATATTCTTAATGTTTAATCGAAAAGCAAGAATCTCTACCTATGGATGTTACTGGTTGTCCAATGAGTGAATATTTCATTTAGAAATGTAGCAATAAAGGGTGTGCCCGATAGCGAGTAACCATAGATGCTTTCTAGGGGTTAACATTAATGCAAGTGATATAGTTCTATTAACTCTAGGCTACTTCACAGACTCAAACGACCCTATAAGATAATTCTGATCTATCTCCAATTCATCAAACTCAAAATCTACTTGCTGCCAGTCTCTAGTGGGCTTCAACCTAGTCATACCGCCTCCAGCTAAAATATCGACTGGCATCGAGAATCCTTCGACAGCATTAACCCACCGAAATCTTAATTTATCATCCTGAATGATATATTCGAGCATAGGTATATTTGCTGTTCTTAAATATTGATCGAAAAATCCTTCAAGTTCGATGTTTAGAAATTCAATAATATACTTCTCTAAATCAGTAGAATTAATCGTTTGATGATAAAATTTCTTATTCATTCCCCGCAATAATGCTCTCCATTTCTCATCATCTTTGACAACGCTCCTAAGCATATTCAAGATATTGGCTCCCTTATAATATACATCACCGGGGTACTCCTGGTAATTGACATCACGAGGACCTATGAGTGGTTTCTTGTGCTCAATATTTTTTCTCAATCCACGTACATATTCTCTACCTGCGCTCTTGCCAAAATGGTAGTCTAGAAATATAGATTCTGAATAGTTTGTAAATCCTTCGTGAATCCACATGTCTGCCATATCCCTATGGGTGATGTTATTGGCAAACCACTCATGACCAGATTCGTGGACTATAATAAAATCAAACTTTAAACCCCAGCCAGTACCACTCAGATCCGTGCCTAGATATCCATTCATAAACTGATTGCCATAGGTAACAGAACTCTGGTGTTCCATACCCAAGTATGGTGCTTGCACGAGCTTATACCCATCCTCATAAAATGGATAGGGCCCAAACCAATGTTCAAAAGCTTCTAACATTCTTGGAACCTCCGTAAATTGCCTTCTTGCTTTTTCCTCGTCATGCTTCAGCGCCCAATAAAACAGATC
>ENA-ORXM01000682-ORXM01000682.1-marine-metagenome-genome-assembly--contig:-NODE-682-length-55682-cov-15.599694_pt1 | contig 55682 bp, 55 predicted proteins | sample MGYA00237867_ERZ511480 | MGnify/ENA primary metagenome ERZ511480 (study PRJEB26309, sample SAMN06266103) | marine metagenome | isolation source: Algal blade | place: United Kingdom:Sidmouth, United...
TTGACGAATTTTGCTACCGCTTGAATAGATCAAAAGCTAAGAAAACGATATTTCACAACTTAATTTCGAGAATGATGCACAAACCAAAAATGTATCATACTCAATTAGTATGTGCTTAAGTAGCGATCTCTATAATTTTATTTACAATTACAAAATAACTTTGCTTTTACTTTAAGGCATACCTATTCTCTACAGCAAATCTAACTAGTGCTGTTTTTCCTTTAAGGCATAATTTTTTTAAGATGTTTGACCTATGAGCATCAATAGTCCTATGACTTAAACATAAATTATCTGCTATCTCCATAGTACTGTTACCGCCTGAAATAAGTTGTAACACCTTTTTTTCTTTAATACTCAATTTTTTTAAAGCAAGGTTTTTATAACGCTCCTCTATTGAAATTATTTCTAAATGTTGACGCCTATCTCTCAATTTAAAATATTCTGGAGAAACATAAGCCTTAGAATTGTTTAAAACTTCATAAAAACATTTTTCGATCTCATCAGGCTTAGCATCCCTCATCAATATTCCAATATTAATTTGTTCCCTTTGCACTTCAGTAAATTGGTTAATATGCTTTGGCTCACAAACAATAATTATTTTAGTTGATAAATTATTTTTAAAAATGCATTCTGCAATTTCAAAAGCATTTACACGATGTAAATTATAATCTAAAATAGCTATGGTGGGTTGTTTTCGGAAAATTGCAGAAAGCACCATATCTCCATCATCAAGGTCACTTTTTAAAAGAGTATAATTGGGATTATTCTCTATTAAACAAGACATTCCCATGCGTAACATAGACAATCGATCTGCATGTAAAATTGTTGGCAATTTAGCTCGCATAATTAACTTTTAAAGATAGTTCTTGTTCATAATAGCTTTTATGTTTTAATAGGTAACGAGTCAACTTTCCCTGCCCTTGCAAATTTAACTTTTCTGCAATATTTCTTCTATGACATTCAATTGTCCGTTTGCTATTGTGTAAAATTTCTGCAATTTCTATAGTTGTTTTGCCCTGTATAATTGCGCTAAAAACTTCCGTTTCTTTTTCTGTCAAATCACTTATAGACGCATAGCCTGGCAAACTTTTTTTCGAAGAAATTAAATTTAACAAATTAAACTGTCCACTGACATATAATTTATTGTCCATTATAGAATTGATACATTTGTCAATTTCATTTTTATCAGAATTAATACACAAAAAGCCTTTTACCCCCATATCTTTCAGACAAATAAATTTATCATAAAAAATTGAAGTCGATATTATTACAATTGGCATGTTCAAGATACCTGCCTCTGATATCAATTTTTTGACTTCTACTCGAGGCACTGTATCTATGTTAATTAATAACAACTTAGGGCTAACATCATTTATGAAAAACCCCTTAATTGATTGATTAGTATAATTTATAAAATTGACATCAAAACTCTGCTTTACTAAAGTTTGAAAACCTATTTTAGTTATTATACAATTATCAAAATGTATTATTTTAAGCATTATCTAAAATTTAACCAACATTTAAAAATCTATTTTTATCATTTCGTAACTATTATAACAGTCAAAAACTATAAATTATTGTTTTCCACGTAATTAAAACAACTTAACAGTAAAATACCCTACCTAATTTGATAGTTTTTTTTAAACAAAATTTTAACTCCTAACGTACTTTAGGTTTAACTTTATCATTTACCCCTTAAAAACCTCATTAAAAATATCTTTTAAATACCCCCTATTTGCGCATAGCAAAATGAAGTGATTTAAACTTTTTTTAATTTTTTTGAGCGCTATCGCCATAAAAGCAATATAGTTAAACCCAATCCAGCTAATTAAAGTAGTATCAAATGGGTTAAGTAAGCTTCTATAGCTATCCACCCAAGCATTTATTCTTTCGATACTATAGCGTTCTTTATACAATTCTTCATCAAAATAATTGTCATTGTCGTTAGAACTATTACGCTTATTGATATCAAAATTTGATATAATTCCTTTGATTTCACATTTTTCTCTTAATTCTTTAGAATCAAAACCTGCATCAGCATTTAGAAACAACCCTTTAATAGCTATTTCTGCATCTTATATATTGGTTATTATTTCTTCAAAATGTACTTCTATTTCAAACAAATTATTATAATTACCACTTGTAGGTTTTGATATAGCAATGGGCAATCCTTGCCTGTCAGTAAGGTATAATGTATTAGTGGTTTTACGCTTTTTCCGTCCTTGATACCTTACTTGTTCTCCACCTCGTAATGCACTAGTATGACTACCATCTAAATCACTACTGGACAAATCTAAACTTGATTTGTATTAGTTAGCAATTGTATTTAGCAAGATTTCCATGCTTCTGATTTACACCATTTTCGATAATGATGATAATCAGACTGCTAACTTAATATTTTACCCTAAAAAAGAGCTTTTACAGGTAATCGATGCCATTGAACTCCTGTTTTTTAACCTGTATAAGACACTATTGATTATTTTAACTAATGAGATTGTAGGAGTAAACCTCTGTGAGCGATTGATAAATAAGGAATAATATATTCTTCAATTGTATCTTTGATTAGTGCTGTGTACATATTAGGGTTGGTTTTAAATAATTTACGTGTCGTAAAAAAAACATACAACCCTTTTTAGTTTAGCAAAAAAAGTTTAATTCACTTCATGAAAAAAAGAAGTAATAATCCCAAAGTAATAATCCCACATTAAAACTTTAAAACCACTCTCTTTTAAGGGTTCTAAAAATCTTTAATCGTTACATCTCGATATCCAAACAAGCCTTTAGATTTAATAATACCTGGTATGCCTTCAGGTAAATGTTGTTCCCAATCTAATTCTCTATTCTTAATTTTTTGAAGCACTTCTCTGGATAAGATATTTAAAATATTAGAATTGTAATTTTCTATATCTTTTACTTTTCCATTATGTTTGAAAAATTTGTAAAGTTCTTTTACATTTGGATCAACCTCAAGATTTTCACTAGTAATAACTCCTTTTTCGTCATCTTCTAGCGGATATAAATACACTTTTAATTCTTTAAAAAACAGTTTGCCAAAAGCTTCCAAAATACCACCACTTAAGTGACGGTAGTATTTTTCATTAAAAATTTCAATCAAGTTACTAACCCCCATAGCGAGTGCCATTTGTGCCTCTCGAGTATAATTTGAAAAATATTCAACTAAACGATAATATTCCTTAAAGTTGGAAATTAATACTGTTTGACCTAGATTACAGAGGAGTCTAGCACGATCTAAAAAGTCTTTTTCATCAATTTCACCCTCAGCCATTAAGTTGGAAAGTGTAATCTCAAAAATTACTTGAATTTTATCGGGGTTTACTTTAGGCTCCTTTTTGAACATTTCTAAGGATTTTTCCAAAATATCCATATTTACCTTTGTTACAGGTCTAAAGCTACCACGTAAAGCTAAAATATTCTTTTTATATAGTATGCGAGCAGGTAAAATGTTTTTTCCATCAGGGCCAAACATAATGGCTTCAGTCATTCCATTTTTTACTAATTGGAGACTCATTAATCGGTTGTCTACATTTTTAAAAACAGGCCCGGAAAAATTAATAGTATCAATTTCTAATTTGTCCTTATCAATATGATCATAAAGGTATTTTAAAAGGCTTTTAGGGCTGTCATGCTTGTAGTAAGCACCATAAATTAAATTTACGCCCAATAATCCCAAAGTATGTTGTTGGTGACGTGCATCATTTTCATGAAAACGCACATGTAGTGTGATTTCGTTGTATTCTGTTTGGGTAGGTTCAGTTTGATATCTTATTCCAACCCATCCATGGCCTTTATACTTTTTGGCAAAATCTATGGTAGCAACAGTATTTGCATAACTAAAAAATAATTTTTTAGGATTTTTCTCTCTCGAAATGCGTTCTTCCATGTGCTGCATTTCTTTTTCAAGCATGGTTTTTAAACGAAGCTCTGTAACATAGCGCCCATTTTTTTCTATGCCATATATAGCATCACTAAAATCCTTGTCATAGGCACTCATTGCTTTGGCAATTGTTCCAGAAGCACCTCCAGCTCTAAAAAAATTTCGAACCGTTTCTTGTCCAGCACCAATTTCATTAAAAGTTCCGTAAATATTTGAGTTTAAGTTAACGCGTAAACATTTACTTTTTATAGAAGGAACAGGATCAAATTCATGATCTCCAATAACAGTAATCGCCATAGTTGAGTAATTCAATATTTATCGTAAAGTTAACGATACAAGCAAGTTTTAAAAAGGACTTAAGCTATTTTTATGGAATTAATTTTTTTGGCTTTAATTTAAAGTCAAAATGCGTTTATTTGTAAAAAAAAAAGTATTGAAGTTAACGTTTTTAGGTACAGGGACTTCTCAAGGAGTTCCGATAATAGGTAGCAATCATCCTGTATGTTTAAGTAAAAACACTAAAGATAAGCGCTTGCGTTGTGCAGCAATGCTTTCGTGGGGTGATTTTAGTTATGCAATTGATGTTGGTCCAGACTTTAGACAACAAATGTTGATTAACCGTATCAATCGATTAGATGGTATTTTAATTACACACGAACATACAGATCATATCATAGGTTTGGATGATATTCGCCCTTTTTTTTACAAAGAAAAAAAAGACATTCCATTATATGCTGAAAAAAGAGTGTTTGATGAGATAATCCCACGCTTTAAATATATATTTGAATCACAAAGTAAGTATCCAGGTACTCCAAATGTAGTTTTGAATGAGATTTCAGATCAAGCTTCATTTGTAATTGGAGGAAAACAAATTCAACCCATACGAGTTATTCATGGGAAGTTACCAATACTTGGGTTTAGAGTTGAAAATTTAGTGTATTGTACGGATGTAAAATCAGTACCTGAAACATCTTTAAAACATTTTGAAGGTTTAGATGTCTTAGTGATTAATGCACTAAGGGAAGAAGAGCATTTTTCTCACTTTACGTTGGAAGAAGCATTGGTGTTTATTAAAAAAATAAATCCTAAAAAAGCATACTTAACTCATATTAGCCATTTGTTAGGTTTTCATGATAAAGTGGAGCAAAACCTGCCAAACAACGTTCATTTAGCTTATGATGGATTAGCCTTAAATTTATAAAAAATGAAAAACGGAAAAATATTTATTTATTTATTAGCAATTGCAATATTGTATATCATTTTCTTACAAGTTAATGGAAATAAAAAAATTGATGTCGATGCCAGAAAAATTGATAAATTAAAAGCAAAAGTTGAAGCCTTATCAAAAGTAAAAGATTCATTAGAAAATGAAACTTTAGAATTGAGCTATTTTGATTTACGCTATGATGAATATGCTCAGGAATATTTAGAAGATCAAGGTTTTTCGGTAGAACAAATTGAAGCCTTAGTTTTAGATACTTTGATAAGTGCTAATTCCTCTGAGAAAGATAATCCATTTGTGCCTTTAGCAGGTTTGGAGGGTACTACAAAAATAGACCGTGTAAAACTAATTAACCATAAGTGGGCAGTTGCAGATTTTACAGACGGCACTTATTGGGGTCAGGTGCTTTATTTATATGAGTTTACAAAAGAAAGAACATTGCGGTTAGATGTAATTACATCTCATTTATATGCAAAAACTAAATAATTATTTTATTTTGAAAAAACATTTAATTTATTTGTTGATTTTTGGTTTCTTCTACTCCTGCCAAAATCAAAAGTCAAAAAAAGTTGTAGAATTATCTTTTAAATTAAAATTTGAACAATTAGTGTCTCAGCTGCCAGAATATAAAATACATAAAGCTGAAGTAGATTCTAAAAAATATTATGGCGATTATGTTGATATCAATACTACTATTTTTGAAAAATCTAATTTACCAGAAGATACCCTTGGGGATATTGCGGTTGCCGTAGTGATAAAAAATGTTTATCCAATAAAAATCCCAGTATTACTTGTAAAATACGATAGAGATTTAAATCGTATTGTAGAGGTAAGAGAGTTAGTCGAAAAAACCAAAGGACTCCCCAATATCAGTCGTTAAAATTTAAGCTAATAGAACTATTCTTAATTTGTTTTTCAAATTTTTTAATACCCGTTATAGATCACTCAGAGGCATTAGTATTGCTAAATTTTAAAAAAAACCACGTCGTTAAAGTTATAGTAATCTGTTGATTAGTTTAGCTTGTCAATCAACCATTCCTTAAAGTCATAAAAATTCTGTGGAGCAACACCATGTCCTACAGGATATTTTTTCAATTCCGTTTTAATACCAATTTTTTCTAAAAAAACAGGTGTTTTTTCCGCCCAATCAATCGGGATTACTTGGTCTACTGTACCGTGTGATGTAAAAATATTTAATTCGGAAAAATCAGCATTTTCAAATCCAGGTTGTAACATATCGGCATCAATGTATCCACTTAAACCAATAACGTTTTTAGCTAGTTTGGGGTAGCTTAGAGCTACAGCCAAACTTAAGATACAACCTTGAGAAAAACCAAGTAACGAAACAGTATTGGAGTTCAAATGGTAAGCTTTCGTAGCCTCTTTAATAAAATTAGCAATTAAATCACGTGATTGTATGGCTTCTTCAGTATCGTTAAATTTTCCGTCAGGACCATCCCAATGAATCGTGTACCATGCGTTTCCATGAGGTTGCATAGGCATTGGAGCACGAACCGAAATAATAAATAGATCTTCAGGTAATTCAGAAGCAAAACTAAATAAATCATTTTCATCACTTCCATAGCCATGAAAAAGAAATAGGGCATTAGGTAAGTCTGCATTCGTTTTTGCAGGTCGAGTAATATGATGAAGCGATAAATTCATTTTAATTTATTTTTAGTATGCAAAAATATTGTTTTTTTAGTTCAAAATAGAGTTTGAAGCATACGGATATAGTTCAACAAAATCAATAAGCTTACCTTTACATAAAAATAGAAAGATCGTGAAATTTTCAGATTTAAATCTCAACACACCACTTACTAATGCACTTGCCGATTTAGGTTTTGAAAACGCTACACCAATACAGGCTCAATCCTTTCCCGTAATTATGTCAGGAAAAGATATGGTGGGAGTAGCACAAACAGGTACAGGTAAAACATTAGCCTACTGTCTGCCTATTTTAAGAGTGTTACCCTACAAAGAGCAAATTACTCCAAGAGTATTAATTATTGTTCCTACTCGTGAGTTGGTAGTACAAGTGGTAGGAGAATTGGAAAAATTAAGTAAGTATACTCGAAATAGAATTTTAGGGGTTTTTGGAGGGACTAATATAAATACTCAGAAGAAAGCCTTGGCTGCGGGTACGGATATTATAGTTGCAACTCCGGGTAGATTATATGATTTAGCACTAGCTAGAGCTATTGAGCTGAAAAAAATCCAGAAAGTAGTAATTGATGAGGTTGATGTGATGTTGGATTTGGGGTTTAAATTTCAGATCGAAAATATTATGGAATTATTACCACGCCGTCGTCAAGGGATTTTATTTTCTGCGACGATGACGGATAAAGTGGTTAAGATTATTGATGATTCTTTTATTCAGCCTGAGCGTATTTCTGTTGCGGTAAGCGGAACACCTTTAGAAAATATTACCCAGTCAAGATATGAGGTTCCGAATTTTTATACTAAAATGAACCTTTTAGAACATTTATTAGATGACTACGAAACGTTTTCTAAGGCAATTATTTTTGCGAGTAATAAACGAATGGCAGATCGTATTTATGATCGATTAGAAGAAGTGTTTCCTGGGGAATCGTGTGTAATACATTCCAATAAAACCCAAAATTACCGTTTGCGAAGTATTCGTCAGTTTGAAGATGGTGAAAATAGATTGTTAATAGCGACGGATGTAATGGCTCGTGGAATTGATATTGAAGAAGTATCGCATGTAATTAGTTTGGATACTCCTGATTATCCTGAAAATTATATGCATCGTATAGGTCGAACAGGTAGAGCAGAAAAAAAAGGAAAATCTATTTTAATGTCAACAGCTAAGGAACAAGAATTCTTAGAGGAAATAGAAGCTTTAATGAATAAAAAAATAGTAGTCACTCCTTTTCCACCTACTGTAGAAACCTCTGAAGAGCTAACAGCAGAAGAACGTCCAAAAGTTGTAGAAATAGATACTACTAAAAGAAAAAAAGGAACAAAAGCACCAGAGCGTGGCGCTTCTTTTCATGAAAAATCAGAAAAGAACAGTAAGGAAAACCAAGGAGGTTCCTATCGTAGGGAGATTGCTAAAAAGTACAAGAAGCCAAAAACTAAAGGGGATAAAAACTTTAATAAGAGAAATAAAAAATAATAAAGATTAAGATGACGATAGAAAACGAATTCTTAAGTATTCAAATCAAAAAAACAGGAGCGGAACTAGGAAGTTTATTTGATAAAAAAAAAGAGACAGAACTACTTTGGCAAGGAGATGCTAATTATTGGAGTGGACAAGCACCTATTTTATTTCCAATTGTTGGTGGTTTAAAAGAAGGGAAATTTATTTACGATAACAAAGAATATGAATTATCTCGCCATGGTTTAGCTAGGAGAAGTAACGATTGGAAAATTGAAAAGAAAAATGAAACTACTGTAAAATGTACTTTAATTTCTGATAAAAAGACCTTAAGGATTTATCCTTTTGATTTTGAATTAATTGTAACTTATTCTTTAAAAGAAAAAAAGTTGATAATCCATCACGAAATTAAAAATACAGGAGCTAAAAAAATGCCTTTTTCAATAGGAGGGCATCCTGCATTTAATTGTATTGTAAATAACAAAACATCTTATTCAGATTATTATTTAGAGTTTGAAAAAGAAGAAAACAGTGATCGTCATTTTTTAAATGAAGAAGGATTGTTTAGTGGGGAAACTAAATTGGTTTTAAATAACACGAATAAATTACCCTTATCAAATACACTTTTTAATGATGACGCTTTAGTGTTTCAAGATTTAAAATCGAAAGTGATTACATTAATAGGGCCAAGGGGTTCAATTCTAAAAGTAGTGTATCAAGATTTCAAAACTATAGGAATTTGGGCAAAACCAAAAGCGCCTTTTGTTTGTATTGAACCTTGGGTAGGATATGCAGACACAATTAATAGCACTCAGGATTTATTTGAAAAAGAAGGAGGTCAAGTTTTGGAACCAAGAAAAGTATTTGACGCAGAATATAAGATTGAAGTTTTTTAATTTTCAGTAACTAAGTAAAAAAACGGATATCGCAAATATTAAACCTGATAACAAAATAATGAGTACAGAAAATAAAAAAAAAGTTAACCTACTCTCGGCATTTAAAACCATTATTTGGCCACGCCGAAAAATCGTTTTTATTGGTTTAGTTTTAATTGTACTAAGTAGATTAGCAGGTTTAGCATTACCATTGGCAAGTAAATATCTGTTAGATGATATAATTCCGTCAAAAGATGTAGAAATGCTTAAGTTGCTAATTGGAGGTGTGGCTTTGGCAATAGGAGTGCAAGCAATAACTTCATTTTTACTAACACGTATCTTAAGTGTACAGGCTCAGTACTTAATTTCGGAGTTACGTATTCAGGTACAAAAAAAGGTGCTTTCATTACCTATTTCTTTTTTTGATAATCAAAAGTCTGGAGCCTTGGTTTCTCGTATTATGAGTGATGTAGAGGGAGTTCGTAATTTAATCGGAACAGGCTTAGTCCAACTAATAGGAGGAACATTTACAGCGATAATTTCGCTAGTATTATTGCTAAAAATTAGTGTGTGGATGACGGTTTTTGTTTTAGTTCCAATATCAATTTTTGGAATAATTGCTCTTAAAGCATTTAAATATATTAGACCTATTTTTAGAAAGAGAGCCAAGATAAATGCAGAAGTAAAAGGGCGTTTAACTGAAACTCTAGCAGGAGTTAGGGTAATTAAAGGGTTTAATGCAGAGCAACAAGAAAATGATACGTTTGAAAAAGGCGCTTTAAGTCTTTATGAAAATGTAAAGAAGAGTTTAACCACTACAGCCTTAATGACAAGTTCTTCAACTTTTTTATTAGGTTTGGCGTCTACGGGTATTATGGGAATTGGGGGGTTAAAAATCATGCAAGAAACCTTAACTACTGGGGAGTTTATTTCGTTTACACTCTTATTAGGATTCATGATTGCCCCCATAATACAAATGAGTAATATTGGTAGTCAAATTACAGATGCTTTAGCAGGTTTAGATAAAACAGAGGAGCTAATGAATGAGGTTTCTGAGGATGATCTACTAGGGAGAGATATAGCTTTGGAAAATGTGAAAGGAAATTTTGAATTTAATGACGTTTCTTTTGCTTATGATGAAGCTAAAGAGGTGTTATATAATATTTCTTTTAGTGCATCTCCTGGAACAGTAACGGCATTAGTTGGAAGTTCTGGATCAGGAAAATCAACTATTGCAGGATTAACAGCGTCGTTTTTAAATCCTTCTTCTGGTAAAATTACGGTAGACGATACGGATTTGAGTAAAGTGGTTTTGAGTAGTTATAGGAATAATCTAGGCGTGGTGCTTCAAGATGAATTTTTATTTGAAGGTACAATAAGAGAAAATATTACATTTGCTAATTCAAATGCTTCTGAAGATGAAATTAAGCAAGCAGTAGCCTCTGCTTACGTAAACGAATTTACGGATCGTTTTGAGGGTGGTTTAGAAACTTTAATAGGAGAGAGAGGTGTGAAATTGTCGGGAGGGCAGCGTCAGCGCATTGCTATAGCTCGTGCTATTTTAGCAAATCCTAAAATATTAATTTTAGACGAAGCAACTTCTAATTTAGATACTGAGAGCGAAGCTTTAATTCAAAAAAGTTTAGAAAATTTAATGGAAGGTAGGACAACATTAGTAATTGCCCACCGTTTGAGTACAATTAAAAAAGCCAATCAAATTTTAGTAATCGAACAAGGGAAAATAGCAGAACGAGGAACGCATGAAGAACTGATTTTAAAAGAAGGGCGTTACTATAATTTATACACACTACAGGCTAAAATTTAATACTAAAACCAAATATAAAGGCACCTGCTCAAGCCAAACTCTAAACCTATGTTCGCTTAATAAGTAACTGTTTTACGGTTCGAGACGTTATTCTGAACTTGTTTCAAAAACATATCCTAGTAGTTATCAAATAAAAACTATATAATAATAAGACCCAAAAATAAATTCAGGGCGGTATAAGGTGTCGATTTTCAATATTATTTTACAAAAATTGTAATCGAACTCAGGTAGATAGTAACAGAATTGGTTTGAGTTTTTTCAATTGAAGTAAAATGGAGAACCTTTACACGGTTAAAGTTATGCTTATTAAAAAAAAGCGAGTTTCACATGTGAAACTCGCTTTTTTTTAATTCAATACTTATTTTATTAACTTAAAATATCCAATTAATAATAGGTTATTAGTTCTTAATAAACCTTACTGTTTTTGTTCCTTCAATAGTACTAAAAACTGTAGCAAAATAAATTCCTGCTGCTAAATTTTCTATGTTAATAGAATAATTTTGATCTACAGTTACCTTACGTTCAGATCCAGTAATGTCATATACATGAACTTCGTAGTCTATTTTTTCGTTTAACCCTAAAATAGATACAGTATCAGATGATGGATTTGGATAGACTTTTAATCGAAGTGTAGTACTATTAATAAATTTTGCACTAGTAGACGTCCCTGTACTTAATGTAATTTTATCTAAATTCCATTGCCAAATGTTATCTCCTGTAGCATTAATCCTTATTAAATGACTTCCTTGTGATAAAACAATACTACCTCCCAATACGGATGTAAAATTTTCCCAATCTCCATTATTTGGAACATTAGTAGCTATTGTATTGGTACTATCAATAACTATTTCAATTTGAGCATTATCCGATGGTGTGGAAATGCTATAATCAATAGTGTATGTTCCTGCTACAGCTATATCAATAGTATATTCAGCCCAATCTCCTTTGTTTACATAATTAATTCTTGGAGCTGCTTTATTAACTCCTAAACCAGAACCTCCAAATTGAGTATCATTAAATATTCCACCAGTAGTATCAAAATCTTCTGCCTCAATAACAAGTGTTGCATTTTGGTTAGGTGTAGTAAATGCTTTACACTCTACACGTACTGAATTACTGGATAAATCATAAGTCCCTTTCAAATTCGAAATATTTTGACCTACTTCTAAACCTATTAAACCAGCCTCTGAAGAAATATTCCATATCAAGTATGTTCCGGCGCCTAAATCATCAAAATTAACTGCTCCAGGTGTTGCAGGAAGACCTAAGATATTTAATGCTTCATCTGTAATAACCCATTTAGAAATAGTTCCTAAATTTCCTGTTACAGCAACCCCTGATACATTATCAGGTACTCCGTTACCTACAACAAAAATAAATGGGCCACCTGTTAAAATTCCACCTTCAATAAGGGATGGAGAAGCTCCATTATCTTTCCGTTTTAAAGTAACTTTATCTAGGTTCCATTGCCAAAGACCTGTACCTGTAGCGGTAATCTTAACTGTTTGTACTCCTGCATTTAAAGCTATTACGTTATTAGAAGTTAAAGTGCTGTAGTTGTCCCAACCACCAGTATTTTTAACACTATCTGTAGTAACTATATTTCCGTTAATAGCTATTTGTATTTCCGCATCTTCAGAAGGAGTAGCAATTAAATACGCTGCAGTGTAATCTCCAGCATTTACAACATTAATAGTATACTCTGCATAATCACCACTATTTACAAATTCAATTACATTAGAATTTGCAATTACTCCTAATCCTGGTCCAGAAAATTCACTATCATCGAAAGTTCCATTAGTAGATGTAAAAGTTTCTGCTTCAATAATAATTTCGTTTATTGAAGGATTTGAAGGGTCTATATCATTTACTGTAATTGAAACTGTATCGGTAAATGATCCATCGTCAGAAGTACCTGTAATTATTGCAGTACCTGAAGTTATTGCAGATACAATACCTGAATTAGTAACCGTAGCAATAGTAGTATTACTAGACGACCATAAAACTTTTTTGTTGGTAGCATCACTTGGGCTTATTGTTGAAGATAAAGATCTTGTTTGGCCTATATTTAAAGTTGTGTTTACGGGTAGTATACTAATCCCAGTCACAGGGATAGTTGCAACACTAGGGCGATATACACGTACCCAATCTACAGTCATAACATTTTTATTTTCGTTACGAAGGTTGGCAACAGTTTCAACAGGTCTTCCAGCGTGTGCTTCGGTATCAATTATAATATGAGTAGGATCATTAAATTCTCGGTTTGGATATGGTACACCACCTCCAATTTGTCCTTGGACATCTTTTAATAGCTCTTCCGTAGTACAATTTAAAACTCTAGAATTAGGGCATTGCATTTTAGCATCACTAAAACTACCGTTTAAACTTTTAGCAATTCTTCCTTCTACAAAATGTTGTCCATCAAATCTAGGTACTCCATCAATGTAAAATTCAAGTTCTGTTGGACTAGCCCAGTATACTCCAAAAGTGTGGAAATCATTTCTCCAATGATCATTTTTACTAGTTTGGAAAAATGTTTGGTAAGTAAAGTCAGTTAAATCACGACCACCACAGTTTGCATTTGTTTGTGCACCATTATGAGACTGCCCTCCACGCCTGTGCCAAAGGTGAAAATTGGTGGACATTTGTTTGGAGTAAAAGTCATCAGGATCCCCTCCGTAACATTCCATTACATCAATTTCTTCATTATCACATTTATTTAGCATCCAAAAATTTGAAGAATTACGAATATTGGAAACTTTTATTTTAGCTTCCATATAAACAGGATATTTTATTGTCCTTCTAGAGGAAATAATACCACAGTTTACCAAGCCTCCAGAGCCAGGACGTGCCCTAATTTCCAGTATACCATTATTAATTTTCACTAAACTTCCCCCTTGCCATACTGTAGATCCAGGACCCCTAAATCCTGGGTCAGGAAGATAGCTTTGAGACCAGACATCTTTGAATTTAGTTCCGTTTTTGTTATTGTGGTTAAAATCATCGGATAAACCAGGTATTAAATCCCATGAAGCAAAACTTTGAAGATTATCTGGTAAGGGAGTGTTTTCAAAATCTAATCCTTTATCATCTCTTTGAGAAAAAAGATGAATAGAGGAAAATAAAAAAATTGTTGAAATAAGCAATAATTTTGATTTCATAATTTTTGATAGTTTATTAGTTGTTATTGATAATAATTAGTAAATATACTAAAACGTTTTTTGTCAAAAAAAAAATTATATTAATTGGATTAATTTATATAATGTTAATTTTTAAAGAATATTGCATTATAGGTGTATTTTTTTAATTTTTTGATACTGTATTGGTGTTATTTTTAATATTAACATATTGACTAAAAGCGAGTTATGTAGATTGGGTTATTGAGTAGTCTTAATGAAATTTTACATGATGAAAGAAGTGTTTTTGAAAAATAAATCGTAATCTAAATTTGTATTTAATAACGTTAAGTGGTGAAAAATCAATAGCTATTCGATTAATTTACGTCGTTTTTAGGGATCAAATGTTATTTTAGTGAAGCGCTTTATATTAGTTAAAAAAAAATCAGGATTTGGAACTAGAATTAGCTCGTTATTTGCAGGGCAAACTCACACTTTTAAGTTTATGACTTTGAGTAGGTATTCTTGATTATAAGCGCATTTAAGTCTCTTTCCTTTAAACCCTTGCCTTTTTGTTTTTTCATTTTTCAAAAGATTTAGAGTGATTTTACTAAGTGTAGAAAAGTTTTGTGCCGCATTTCCTATTCTTTTTCTTGATGCGTTTTCAGAAAAAGCAATATCCAATACCCAATGCAGACTATTTTCAATAGACCAATGTAATCTTATTTTTTTTGAAATACCTGAGCTGTATCGTTTAAACTCGATATATAATATCTAGTAGCAGTTTATTAGAGTTTTTAAATTCACGAGTGCTTTCTATTTTTATGATACTGGTTAATTTTTTCCATTTCGTGTTATTTTCAATGAACTTAAAATCAGTAATTACACTACATTTTCTAGTTTCAATTCTGCCATGATCTAGTTCATGGTCTATAGCTATTTTCATGGTTTTCGAGAACTAAATTCATCTTGTATATCTTGGTAGAGTTGTTTTTGGTTTTCTTTGACAGCTAAAATATAATCTGCTTGTTTCTCTATAATTTTAGAAGCTATTTCTTCTTGACACCCCATGGCATATATCGTTACAGTACAACCTTTAATAGCTATGAGTTCTAATAATTTAGGTATGGCTGTTATTTCGTTGGATTTTTCACTAACCTTAACTTGACCTAAAACCATATTGTTCTGACTAGCCCAAGCACTAACCATATGAAAGGGAGATTTAGTTCCATTAGATTTTGCACCCCTGATTGTTTTGCCATCTATAGGGATGATTTCTCCATCAGTTAAATCCACCAAATGACTCACCCATTTGATAAAACATCTTTCTAGTTGGTGGCTATCTATTGCTGAGAATACTCGATTAAAGGTGTCATCTGAGGGAATTCCATTTTTTAAATCTAAAAAAGTAGTTAAAAAATCTTCTCGGGCTTTGGCAAAAGTTTCCATATTTTTCCAAGTATCCGCAGCACAAATGACTGAAATAATTCCTATAAGTAGGATGTCTTCTAATTTATGAAGCTTGTTTATATCTCTTCTAGGGTCTTCTATTGAACTAAAAATAGACTTAATATCGGTTATTGTTTTCAATTTATTATTATGTTGACAATCAATATAATATAGTCATTTTTGAATCTAAAAATAACTTAAATAACCAGTAATAGCAAGAGATAGGCGGCTTTTTTATAGCTCTGAAATAGGTGAATTAATAGAAATAAAAAGTGTGAGTTTGCCCTGTCGTTATTTGTTACCCACAGATATATTAGAGTATTTTGATTTAGTGTCTCATAACTCTACTGAAGAATAGATTTATTTTTATTTAGAAGAAAAGAACATAGTTCCCGCTGGATTTGTATCAATACGAGCGCATTCCAAAGGATTTTCTCCAGAAATAACAATAGAAGATTTTCCTTTAAGAGGCAAATCAGTCTTACTGCATATAAAACGTAGGCGTTGGACTATAGTAGATACAGGAAAGATTATCAAAAGAGATTGACATCTAATAGCTCAAGGCACTCGCATAACCAATGAGTCTGCTACTTTTTTAAAAGGCACCTCTTGATACTCATATAGTAAGCAATAAACATTTTTGGGATTACTACAATATCAATGGAAAAAAGTTGCAATATCAGTATAAGAATCATCTAAGTGATTTTAAGAATTGGTCACAAAAGGAACATTCGGAAACTTGGTTACTTTATGAGAAAAATTTAGGAGAATATCTAAGCTTAGATGAGACTTGTTTATCAAAAGGGGAGCTTTACACCATTTTAACAAACAAAGCAGCTCATGGTAAAAAAGCAAGTATAGTGGCATTGTAAAAGGAACAAAAGCCGAAGACGTGATAGATATACTTAAAAAATCCCTATGGAAAAACGTAATATAGTTAAAGAAGTCACTATGGATATGGCTAACACTATGAACTTGATAGCAAAAAAATGTTTCCCTAAAACAGAAATAGTAACAGATAGGTTTCATGTGCAAAAATTAGCATCAGAAGCCGTACAACAAGAGCGAATTAGATTGAGGTGGGATGCTATCGAATTGGATAATAGTGAGATTGCAAAAGCTCGAAAAAAAGAAGAAATCCATCATCCAAAACTTCTAAGCAATGGGGATAACCACAAACAATTATTAGCTAGAAGTAGATATCTGTTATTTAAATCCAAAACCAAATGGACTGAAAGACAAATAGAAAGAGCTGAGATACTATTTAAATTATATCCATCAATAGAAAAAGCATACGAACTATCACAAGGTTTAAGTTACATTTTTGAAAATAACACGGATAAAGATGTAGCTAGATTAAAATTAGCGCATTGGTATAATAAGGTAGAAAACTCTAAATTTAAGTCCTTCAATACTATAGCCAGATCTATACAAATACATTATGAAGCTATCCTAAACTATTTTAATAACAGAAGTACAAATGCTTCGGCAGAATCTTTAGTGCTAAAATTAAAGAGTTCAGAGCTCAATTTAAAGGCGTTAGGGATGTCAAATTCTTCCTATATAGATTAACTAAATTATTTGCATAATTATAATAATCCCCTTAAAATAACATTTAATCCGTTGTGATACCCATTGTATAAAAAAAGGGTTTCAATTTCTTGAAACCCTTTTCATTGCTAGTAGCGGGAACTGGACTCGAACCAGTGAGCTTCGGGTTATGAGCCCGACGAGTTACCAAAACCCCACTTTTAAAAAACCCAACTAATTGACAGACAAGTAATTGTTATTTAATAATTATTTAAAGCTACATAAACTGTATGCGGTTCTGTATGCAATAAATTACAGTTTTTTAAACACAAAATTGATAAAACATCAAATAACTTAATAAAAAACTAATATTTAACAGATTACAACAAATATTTTCTTGCCTCTAGCTAATATTTAACCCTTTTATTCGCTTATGTGAACATAAAAGCAATAAATCATGAAAAATTTTAAAAAAATATCAATAATAGTAGTGTTAATGCTAATGTTGAGTACTTTATTTACTTCGTGTGAAAAAGATAAAAATATAAACGATTCTAATGAAAACAATCAGTCTGAATTTATTTTAGAGCAAGGTGCAAGTATACAAAGAGATTTTATTGGCGTTATTAAAAATCAAGCTAATGTTCCTATTAGTAATGCAACAGTTAATATTGGTCCAAAAATAGGGCTAACAGACGCAAAAGGTGTTTTTGTTATTAAAGGTGCTAATGTAAAAGAACTGTTTGCCTATATAGAAGTAAGCAAAACAGGCTATTTAAAAGGATTAAAAACAATAGTACCTATACAAGGTGTTAATAATGTAAGCATAATACTTTTAACAGAAAACATGCAAGCACTTCCTTTAAATAATCAAATACAATTATTAAACGGAGTAAAAGTAACATTTAATGGTGGCTTTGAAGATGCAACAGGAAATGTCTATACAGGAGCAGTTAATTATTCTATGAACTACATAGATCCAGCAAGTCCGACTATTGCTAACGAAATGCCAGGTATGCTTTTAGGAAAAACAACTTTAGACGATTTTGAAATGTTACAAACCTATGGTATGCTTCATGTTAATTTAACAGATGCAACTGGCAACTCGCTTCAAATAGCTACAGGGGGTTCTGCTGAAATTAGAATGCCAATCTCAAGTACTTTATCGGGTACAGCACCTGCAACGATTCCATTATGGAGTTTTGATGAAGACACTGGTTATTGGGTAGAAGAAGGCTCTGCTACAAAAATAGGAAATGAATATGTTGGAGCAGTATCTCATTTTTCATGATGGAATTGTAATATAAACTTTCCGACAACAGTACTTTGTTTAATAGTAGAAGATGCTAACGAAAACCCATTAAGTAATGTGCATGTAAATTTAAGTTTTGCAGGTAATCCTTATCCTGGAATAGGAACATCTAATGAATCTGGTCAAATTTGCGGAGTAGTACCAGCCAATCAAACTTTAACACTAACAGCTTACGATGATTGCGGAAACACACTTCTTACAGATACGGTTGGACCTCTTACAGCAGATACAAGTTCTACAAGTCAAATAGTTACAATTCCAAGTAGTCCTGCACTACAAACAGTAACTGGCACCTTTTTAGACTGTAATAATAACCCAATAACAGATGGTTATGTAGAGTTAAGTTATGGTGGGTCTCAAATTATTCAATATATATAAGATGGTGTTTTTGAGATAAGTACATTAATTTGTAATGCAACTACAAATGGAACCATAGAAGGTTTAGATTATAATAATTCACAATCTACAGGAGCAATTCCATTTATATTTTCACAAACAGTAATCAATCTAGAAAATATTATTTCTTGTAATGCAATAAACGAATATATTACCTACCAAGTAGATAATGACCCTGTGGTTACTACGGTACAAGTATCAGGTAATAACAACCCTTTTTCAGGAGGTTTTGATTTAAGCGGAACACCTCAATCATCACTATCAGATGAAATTAGTTTTTCAATTAATACTACAGCAACAGGGGTTTATAATTTTACAAATTCAAGTGTTCAGTTGGTCATTTCAGAAATCGATTTAAACACAGATATCAATACAACTCAAAACTTTCAATTTACAGTAACAAATTATGAGGCTATAGGAACGTATATTCATGCAACTTTTTCTGGCGATTATGTAGATAGTAATGGTGTAACAAAATCTATTACTGGAACAATGTATGTAATTCGAGCTACGTAATATTATACAAACACTTTGAACATAATGGGTACATTCTATCTGAAACCACAACAAAACGGTTCCAATGTTCGAGTTTTTCAGTAATAGTAAGACAGTACAATTAATAGACTACAACAATATAAAAAGATGAATATTATATTCATCTTTTTGTTGTTTGTAAGGGGAGTATTTAGAAAGAAAATCCCAACAACAAGCAATGTATTGGCTTATTGGAAAGAGATTATCTCATCTATAGTAGTAGATAGGGTGTCTACAGAAGCTAAGTGGGTGGAATATCTAAACTACTACAAGATTAAGGTATTACATATAGTGTTCCAATCAATTTTGAAGTATTCATTCCTCATAAAATAAAAACCATAAAGACCATTCACCTGTTTTTCTACTATAAATCTAATGAATTCATTTATTATCCCAAGATAGTCTATGTTAATGGTCTACTGTGTTGCTTCTCAGGATTTAAATTACCTGGCCAATCAAAGGGAAATTAAATTTTTCATTATATGTACTTGTATAAAGCTGAAAAAACATTACAGGCCTCTAAAAAATAAAATGCATATTAAGGCAGTGGAATCTACTGAATTTTATAGACCAAAAAAATACACTTACAAGATATCTTTATAATAGAAAAATTAGTCCTACTGATTTGGTATTATAAAGTAAGGGTACATTCTACAAAAGCTTAAACCAATTCAAATAAAAAACATGGGAGAATGGCAAAAAGTATTTTAAAACGTGAACTACCGTTCATTGTTAGCTTATTGCTTAACTCTAAAAATCAAAACAATATAAAAATATTTCATTTTTTGTAATGTACTTAGATAGTTTCATTCAAAAATAAATCATCTTTTTTAAATAAAATTCTTAAACAAAAAAAGAGCCGCAAATTGCGGCTCTTTTTATATTATAAACTGTATTCTATTTATTCCTCTTCTTCAACTTCTTCACCAGACTGAACACTTTTTTTTAAGGTATCAAACATAACTGGAGTTGCAATAAACAATGAAGAATATGTACCTACAATAACACCAATAATCATTGCAAACATAAATCCTTGAAGTGATTCTCCTCCAAAAATAAAGATGGCTAATAATACTACCAATGTAGTTAAAGAGGTGTTTAAAGTTCTACTTAACGTACTATTTAAAGCACTATTAACACTTTCTCCATTATTCCATCCTCTTTCTCCAATAATCTCACGAATTCTATCAAATACTACCACAGTATCATTTAAGGAGTATCCAATTACAGTTAGTATGGCTGCAATAAACGCTTGATCTATCTCCATGTTAAATGGCATTATTTTACCTACCAAAGAGAAAATACCTAATACGATTAATACATCATGAAAAACAGCTACAACTGCTCCTAGTGAGAATTGCCACTTACGAAAACGCAATAATATATATAAGAATACCACTAATAATGAACCTATAATTGCTAAAAAAGCATTATTTCTAATATCATCTGCAATAGTTGGACCTACTTTTACAGATTGTAGTATCCCTATGGAGTTAATATCATTACCACCTTCTACAAAAGATTCTAACGATGTTCCGTCTGGCAGATGCTTTTGTAAGCTTGCAAATAATTTTCCTTGTATTTCATTATCAATCTCCAAACCTTCAACATCTACTTTATAAGGTGTAGTTACTTTAATTTGGTTTGATTCTCCAAAAGTTTTCACATTAGTTCCGCTACCAAATACTGTATTTAATTCTGACGCAATCTCTGAAGGGCTAACAGACTTTTCAAATCTAATTTGATATGAACGTCCACCAACAAAATCTACCCCTTGTTGCAATCCTTGTGTTATTAGAGAAAATAAACCAACACCTACTAATATAGCAGATAATATGTAAGCGATTTTTCTTTTCCCTAAGAAATTAATACTCATATTTTTAAACAATCCTTTTGTTAAAGGTGTAGAAAAATCTAATGTTCGTCCTTGCCCACTAATGTACCAATCTACTAACAACCTAGTAATAAATATAGCCGTGAATAAAGAAGTTACAATACCAATTAATAATGTAGTAGCAAATCCTTTAATTGGCCCTGAACCAAACAATAAAAGAATAATTGCAGTAAGACCCGTAGTTATGTTTGCATCTAAGATAGAAGACAATGCATTGCTAAAACCATCTGCAATTGCTAAAGATTTTCCTTTTCCTTTTGCTAATTCTTCTTTAATTCTTTCAAATATAAGTACGTTTGCATCTACAGACATACCAATTGTTAATACAATACCAGCAATACCTGGCAGTGTTAACACGGCATTTAAACTAGTTAAAACCCCAAATATTAAAACAATGTTTAATATTAAAGCAACATCTGCAAAAGCTCCTGCTTTTCCATAATAGAACACCATCCATACCAATACAATTAGCATTGCTATTAAGAAAGACATAAAACCGCTATCAATAGCTTCTTGCCCTAAAGAAGGCCCCACTACGGTAGACTGAATAATTTCTGCTCTTGCTGGTAATTTACCTGCTCTTAATACATTTGCAATATCTTTTGTTTCTGCAATATCAAAATCGCCAGTAATTTCTGTTCCACCGCCAGATATACCTCCAACTACAGAACAACCAGGAGCAGTATATACTTTATTATCTAAAACAACTGCAATACCTGTTCCATTTACATTTGCATCGCTTGTTAGTTTTTGCCAATCTTTAGCTCCTCTAGAGTTCATTTGCATGCTCACTGCTGGCCTATTAAACTGATCAAAAACATCTGATGCATCATTTACAACATCACCACTAATTCTTGGTTTACCATCTCTATTAGATTTTAAAGCATATAAATCTACTAACTCACCTCCTTCATCTGGACGACCCCAAACAAATTTAGCAAACTGAACATCGTTCGTCAATAAACGACGTACTTCCTTTTTTCTAAGATATTCTGTAATAAGATCCATATCTTTTACTGCAAACTTAGCTATACCATAACCACTTGCTGATCCTTTAACTAAATCTAGCAAAGGATTTACCTGACTAGCCACATCTAAAGAATCTTGAGAAATATCTGAAAGTAGGGAATCAATTTCAGATTCTGGCTTTATTGTTTCAGGAGTTTTTATTTCTACTAACGATTTTAATTCATCATTCGCAGCAACTAAAAATTTACCTATACTTTGGTTGCTTGGCTTATATGTTTCCCAGAACTGTAATTCTGCAGTACCAGATAATAATTCTTTTACTCTAGCAACATCTCTAGCTCCTGGCAACTCTACCAATATACGTCCTGAATTACCGATACGCTGAATATTTGGTTGTGACACACCAAAACCATCAATACGTTTTCTAAGTACTTCAAAAGCTGAAACTACAGATTCATCAATTTTTTTACTAATAATAGGCTTTACATCGCTATCACTCATTTGAAAATTAATAACATCACTTAGAGATTTATTAGCAAAAATATCTGGCGATGCTAATTTTGAATCTTTTTTTACTCTATCAAAAGCTTCAAAAAACAAATCTAAATAAGTAGCATCACTTTCCTTAGCTGCTAAATCTGCTTCCGCCAATGCTTTTAAGAAAATAAGATTTTTAGAATCGTTTGATAATCCTATCAAAATATCTTTTACAGATATCTGTAGTGTAACATTTATACCTCCTTTAAGGTCTAACCCTTTGTTTAATTCTTTCTTTTTTGCCTCATTATAAGTTGTATACCCTAAAATAGTATTTTTACCTATAGAATCTAAGTATACGGCTTCTAATTTCTCTCTCTTTGTAAGATAATCTTCTTCTGCTTCAGTTATTTTAACAGTAGCATAATTTTCTGCTTCACCTTCTAATTTACTGGCAATAAAAGTGTAGGATAGTTGGTATAAACTTACCAACCCAAATAAAAAAGCAAAAAGCTTTATAAGTCCTTTATTTTGCATTATTCTAGTTTTTGTTGTTAAATTTTAAAACAAGGAATTTATATGATTAACCTTATCTTATATATAACTTAACAATTATTTTTATATTAAAATGAATTTATAACGTTCTTCAATATTAAGAATGAAAGTTATTTTAAATATGAGAATATTATTTCTCTATATATAATTTAAAAATATTTAGGGAAATATTTATGTGAAATTTTACCCCAATAAAGCTATTGGGCCTGCTCTAACTTCTGGTATTTTATGAGGAATATTATTGATTAAGACAGCTATACTTCTATACAATTTATAGGCGACTCTTACACTATTCTCTTGTTTATCTTTAGTATTTCGGATAAACAAATCTAAACTAGAACTAAAAACCGAATGCTCTTCAGATTTTGTTTCTAGAACATAACCATCAGAATTAAAATAAGAATCATTTCCATCTTGAATGTCATAAACATCTAAATTATAACCAATATTATTTTCTTTGGAAGGAAATTCAGTTTCATCTCTATTATGTGATGCAGCACCTAACTCAAGGTTTTTTTCGTTAGAAAGTATTCTTTTTATGCTTGCAGCATCTTTTTTGCTGTAATATGTTATTTTAAGCCTACCATTGTCACCATCTTTTACATGAATATTATCTGCTCCTAAAATTTGCAATTGCTCCTTAACATTCTCAATAGCATATAGCGCATGCTTAGATGTTACATCAGTATTTACAAACTGTAACACTATTTCCTGGTTAGGAATGGTATTTTGTTGTTTAGAAACAACACCTAAAAAGGCAAGGATAATGACTAAAGTACTAATGTACCATTTCGTTTTCATGCGTGTGTAATCTTTTTTCAAAGCTAACTTACCACACAAATAACTACCCTTTTAATTATTAGAGCTATTATCTGTATATTTTTGCCCCAAATATATAAAATAAAGACGGCATTTAAAGTATTGATTATTATAAATAAAAAAGAGGTTACTAATAATTTTAGCAACCTCTGATGTAATTTAAAATAATATATTTTATAATTCTAATAATCCGTTGGTTTTTTTAACTCCTTCTGCGCTTTCTTGCAATTTAGCTTTTTCAGCATCGCTTAATTCTATTTCTACAATTTTCTCGATACCGTTTTTACCTAAAAGAACTGGAACCCCTATGCATAAATCATTAAAACCATATTCTCCTTCTAATAATGCGGAACATGGAAACATTTTTTTGTGATCACATGCAATAGCTTGCACCATTGAAGATACTGCTGCTCCTGGCGCATACCATGCGCTAGTCCCTAATAATTTAGTTAAAGTTGCACCTCCAACTTTAGTATCAGCTGCCACTTGCTCTAATCTTTCTTCTGATAAAAACTCAGAAACTTTAATACTATTTCTAGTTGCATGAGCTGTTAGAGGAAGCATCCCTTTATCGCTATGACCACCAATTACCATTCCATCTACATCAGAAATAGGAGCTTGTAATGCTTCTGACAAACGGTATTTAAAACGAGCACTATCCAATGCACCGCCCATACCTATAATTCTGTTTTTTGGCAATCCAGTAGTTTTATGAACTAAATAAGTCATTGTATCCATTGGGTTACTAACAACTATTATAATTACATTAGGAGAATGTTCTATTAAACTAGCAGATACTGTTTTTACGATTCCTGCATTAATACCTATTAATTCTTCTCTTGTCATTCCTGGTTTTCTAGGAATTCCAGATGTAATTACTGCGATATCAGTATTTGCTGTTTTAGAATAATCGCTTGTACTACCAACAATCTTAGTATCAAAACCATTTAAAGAAGCGGTTTGCATTAAGTCCATTGCTTTTCCTTCTGCGTATCCTTCTTTAATATCTAATATTACAACTTCTGATGCAAAGTCTTTAATTGCTATGTACTCTGCGCAACTTGCGCCAACAGCACCTGCTCCTACTACAGTAATTTTCATTATATTTTTTTTTGAAATTTAACTTATATATGGTAAAAATACTGAATTTAAATAAAAAATATACTGCTAATACCTAGTTATATCTATTTTTAAACAATACACAACACGTCATACAATTTTTACAACAAATGTTAAAAAAAGCAGTGTTTAAACGAAAAAACGGATAATAACATGCAATACGTCGATTTTCAACAATAATGTAAGAGAATATATCGTTAATATTTGAACAGATCCCAAGTCTGAATAAACCCTACTTAATATGAATAAAGCATTACTTTTTGTAATGGCATTTATTGCTGTTACTACGTTTTTAAACTGTTCTTCTATTGAGGAAAACAATGATCCTATTATTGGAATTTGGTATAACGATAATAACGTCTCTAACACCAACAAAGTCTTATTAACAACGTCTAAACAGGAATGGATATTTAATGATGCTTACCTAGGAAGATACCATAAATATAACAACAATAAGATTTCTTTTAAAACCGATTACAGGTGGGTTGAAAAAGATGGCATTTACACTATTTCATACCCTGGAACTGATTTTTCTGATGATATTGTTACCATGGGTAATTCTAATGGCTCTACAATATTAAAAGATCAAGATGGAAACATACTAGCTATTAAGGAATAAAATTATACTAACTTAATGAAAGCGCAATCATTTTTGATTGCGCTTTTTTGTTTTAAAATAGTTTCTAACTTTGAAAAAAATTACCTAAACCCAAAATTAACACCAAAAGACAAGCTATTAAAGGTTGCTAATGTGTAGTCTGCATGCAGTCTAAAAAAACCTAATTTTAGTTTAGCTCCTATATTTCCTGTTACTCCTGCTACTTTTTTGGTAATAGAAAAAGGATCAACATAAGTTTCAGATGCAAGTGGCCCTTGTGTAACTCTATAAGTACCCAACACATCTGTTTGTGATTTTCCTGTAATATAACCTATGCCTCCATAAAAATTTATAATTGGTAATTTGGTAGAAACTACGCTATTAAAAGACCAAGTACCTATTTTTGTTTCAATTCGTTGGTTTTCTCCATCAATTAAATTAGCATCTGTAAAATTATATTCACCTGTTAATCTCGTGTATCCTATTACTGCAGAAATAGCTACTGGAAGAATTTTATCTGCTGGAAGCAATTTTGTAAAATCATGTTGCAATCCAAATCCTATTAAACTAATTGATGCATCTTCATATTCCATTTTTGGCAAAAAACGAGCCTTTATTTCTGTTCCTTTAATTAGACCAACACTAGCTTGCAAAAATCCAGATGGCACAAAGTCAACGCCCTCAGAAGCTAATCCTGAAGGAAGTTCAAATTCCTCTCTTACCGTAAGTCCTGCTATTTGCCCTTCAACGAAAACATTAACTCCTTGTATCTCTCCTAAAGCAGAAGACACTCGTCTTGCTTCTCCCGGGTTATCAACAAAATCTAAATTCTTATAATCACCAGGATTTAAAATAAAAGCTTTTTTATCTTCTTTATTTTTAAAACCTGTAATGTTACCGATTATAGATATCTCAAACCCTCCTAAAGGTTTTGCATCTGCTGTATTATACCAAGCATTAGAAAAGCCATAAATTACACTTTCTGAAAGCGGTGCCATATAGTCACTGGTAAATTGCTCTGCATCTTCCAAACCTGCTGCAAAAACATTATTAAAATCTGTTTGCGCCATTACAACTAAGGAATTACACACAAAAAGTAAAAGAACTATTTTTTTCATCGTTTTTATAAATTAATTCATCCAAAACTAAAAAACATATAGTTTCAGAAGTCTTTTTTGTTGCGTAAACACGCTTTTTATACACAAACATTCTTAAAAGTGATATTTAAACCTTTTGTTATCACAAAAAAAGGACTTAAAACAAAAAAAGGACTTAAAACAAAAAAAGGACTTAAAACAAAAAAAGGACTTAAAACAAAAAAACTCGTGCAAATTGCACGAGTTTTCAAAAGTTAATAAATAATGTCTACTATGTATCAATATTTGCATAAATTGCATTTTTCTCTATAAATTCTCTACGTGGCGGAACCTCATCTCCCATTAGCATTGAGAATGTTCTATCAGAATCTGATAGGTTATCTATATTAATTTGTCTTAATGTTCTAAATTCAGGATTCATTGTGGTATCCCATAATTGCTCAGCATTCATTTCCCCAAGACCTTTATAACGCTGTATTCCTACACTACCATTAAAGCTTTCTGCAATTGCATCTCGCTCTTCATCATTCCAAGCATATTTTTTCTTCTGGCCTTTCTTAACTAAATATAATGGTGGTGTTGCAATATATACATGTCCGCCTTCTATTAATTCGCGCATATAACGGAAAAAGAAAGTTAAAATTAAGGTTTCAATATGACTACCATCTACATCGGCATCACACATAATAACCACTTTATGATATCTTAATTTCTCTAGATTTAAAGCTTTACTATCTTCCTCTGTTCCTATTGAAACTCCTAATGCCGTATAGATATTTTTTATCTCCTCGTTTTCAAAAACTTTATGCTGCATTGCTTTCTCAACATTCAGAATTTTACCACGTAATGGTAATATCGCTTGAAATTTTCTATCTCTTCCTTGTTTTGCTGTACCCCCTGCAGAATCTCCCTCTACAAGAAATACTTCGCAATTAACTGGGTCTTGATCAGAACAATCTGATAATTTTCCTGGCAAACCACCGATACTCATTACCGTTTTACGCTGTACCATTTCACGTGCTTTGGTAGCTGCATGACGTGCTTGCGCTGCCAAAATAACTTTCTGCACTATTACTTTAGCGTCATCTGGATTCTCCTCCAAATAATTAGTTAACATTTCTGATACAGACTGACTTACAGCCGCTGAGACTTCTCTGTTTCCTAATTTTGTTTTGGTTTGACCTTCAAATTGTGGCTCTGCTACTTTTACAGATATAATAGCTGTTAAACCCTCGCGAAAATCATCTCCCTGTACTTCAAACTTCAACTTATCTAACATTCCTGAAGCATCTGCATACTTCTTTAAGGTACCTGTTAAACCTCTTCTAAAACCAGATAAATGTGTTCCTCCTTCGTGGGTATTAATATTATTTACATAAGAATGCAAATTCTCTGTATAGGAAGTATTATAAACCATAGCTACCTCTACTGGGATACCATTTTTCTCCCCTTCCATAGAAATAACATTTTTTATAAGCTGTTCTCTATTTCCGTCTAAATATTTAATAAATTCCTTTAAACCTTCATCAGAATAAAAACGCTCTCCTAAAAACCCGCTTTCTGTATCTTTATCTTTTACCCTTTTATCTGTTAAGGTAATTGCTACTCCTTTATTTAAATATGATAACTCTCGCATTCTATTTGCAAGGGTTTCATAATTAAACTCAGTTGTTTGTGTAAAAATAGTCTCATCTGGATAAAAAGTAACCTCAGTTCCTCTAATATCAGTTTCCCCAACACTCTTTACTGGATAGGATGCTTTTCCCTTTTGATATTCCTGTTCGTAAATGGTTCCATTACGAAACACAGTAGCCTTTAAATCTTTAGATAAGGCGTTTACACAAGATACACCTACTCCGTGCAATCCTCCTGATACTTTGTAAGAATCTTTATCAAATTTACCACCTGCGCCAATTTTGGTCATTACAACCTCTAAAGCAGATACACCTTCTTTTTTATGAATGTCTACAGGAATACCTCTACCATTATCTCTTACGGTTATGGAGTTATCCTCATTTATAGCTATAGTAATAATATTGCAATGGCCCCCCATTGCTTCATCTATAGAGTTATCTACCACCTCATAAACCAAGTGATGCAATCCTCTAACACCAACATCTCCAATATACATGGATGGACGCATACGCACATGCTCCATTCCTTCTAATGCCTGAATACTATCGGCTGAATAATTATTCTTTTTTGCTTCGTCGCTCATAGAATCTATAAGTTATTTTTAATTAAAAATTAGCAATCTCACAAATATAACGAATCCCTTATATAATGTAGGGTTTAAACACCTTACTACTGACGAAGTTATCAACAAAAAATTATAAAAAACCAACCTGCTAATTAGATTAAAAAAACACTACTAGTATTACTATCTAGCGATGTTAACTCTGTTGACAGGTTTCTTCGAAACTTAGGTTTCATTAACAAAAAAAGCACCCAAATGGGTGCTTTTTAAGGACTAATTATAATTAAAAACCGTAAACAGATTGATAATTCACTTTGATATGCCTAATAACGAAATAATAGTTTAATTTATTATAATAAAAAGTTACGCTATATAAATATTAGACTAGTAAGCATCATCATGTACATTAGCCACTGCTCTACCAGAAGGGTCGTTCATATTTTTAAATGCTTCATCCCAATCCAAAGCTATTTGTGTACTACAAGCTACTGATGCTTCTTGGGGCACACATAATGCTGCTGCATCTGAAGGAAAGTGTGATTCAAAAATACTTCTATAATAAAACTCTTCTTTACTTGTTGGTGTTTGTATTGGAAACTTATACTGTGCATTTGCTAATTGCTCATCAGAAACCTCAGTATTTACAACTTCTTTCAAAGTATCTATCCAACTGTAACCTACGCCATCAGAAAATTGTTCCTTTTGTCTCCACGCTACACTCTCTGGCAACATATCCTCAAATGCTTTACGAACAACCCACTTCTCCATACGCTCTCCGTTAATCATTTTATCCTGTGGATTAATACGCATAGCAACATCCACGAATTCTTTATCCAAGAAAGGCACACGACCTTCTATTCCCCATGCCGCTAAAGATTTGTTTGCTCTTAAACAGTCATACATATGTAGTTTATCTAACTTACGAACTGTCTCTTCATGAAACTCTTTTGCATTAGGCGCTTTATGAAAGTATAAATAACCTCCAAATAACTCATCTGCTCCTTCTCCAGACAATACCATCTTTATACCCATTGACTTGATTACTCTAGCCATTAAATACATTGGAGTGGAAGCTCTAATTGTAGTTACATCGTACGTTTCTAAGTTGTACACTACATCCCTAATAGCATCTAATCCTTCTTGAATTGTAAATTTAATTTCATGATGTATTGTTCCTATATGATCCGCAACTTTTTGTGCTGCTGCTAAATCTGGTGAACCTTCTAAACCTACAGAAAAAGAGTGTAATTGTGGGTACCAAGCTTCTGCTTTACCATCAGATTCAATTCTTTTTTCTGCATACTTTTTTGCTACTGCAGAAGTTATTGATGAATCTAAACCACCAGATAACAAAACACCATAAGGTACATCAGACATTAATTGTCTTTTTACTGCTGCCTCTAAAGCTTCTTTTATTTCTTGGATGCTTGTTTCATTTTCTTTTACCGCATCATACTCCATCCAATCTCTAGAATACCATCTTACCAACTCGCCATCTTTGCTAGACATGTAATGTCCTGGAGGAAATAATTCTATTTTTGTACAAGTACCTTCTAACGCTTTTAACTCAGAAGCCACGTAAAAAGTTCCATTTTCATCCCAACCAATATACAAAGGAATGATTCCCATATGATCACGAGCTACAAAATATTCATCTTTCTCTATATCATAAATAGCAAAACCAAAAATACCATTCATCTCATCTAAAAACGAAGCACCTTTTTCTTTATATAAAGCTAAAATTACTTCACAATCAGACTCTGTTTTAAAATCATATGTACCTTCAAATTGCTTACGCAATTCTCTATGGTTGTATATTTCTCCGTTTGCAGCTAATACTAAATTACCGTTATCACCATATAATGGTTGTGTTCCAGATGCTGGATCTACAATTGCCAAACGTTCATGTGACATTATTGCTTTTTCATTAGAAAAAATACCACTCCAATCTGGACCTCTGTGTCTAATTTTTTTAGACATGTCTAATAGTTGAGGTCTTAAGACCTCTATATTCTCTTTTATATCAAATGCACATACAATTCCACACATATCTATATATTTTATAATCAATTTAAGTACAAATATCCATTATAAGTATCAATTAACAAACATATTTACAAATATTGATTACAAAATAAAACCTTAAACACTATATTAATATCAATATAAAACAAAAAAACTCGTTTACTTTTATTTGTTAGCAATTATGTAAGCTACTCAAACTTTAACTACTTATTAAGAAATAATTCTTAGCAATACTTATACTTTTGGGCTCAAATTAAATAAGCACTATGAAAAAATTACTCTACCTTTTTACGTTAGTTTTTACACTAATTATTAGTTACACAGCAGAAGCTCAAAAATTTGATGGACTAGATAAAAGTCCTGCAGACATAGCCACCTATCCGTCTAGCTATAAGGTTTCTGACAAACAAATTAGAATTGTTTATAGCAGACCTCAACTAAAGGGTCGTTCTATTTCTGAACTTGCTCCTGCTGGAAAAGTATGGCGTACTGGAGCTAATGAAGCTGTAGAAATCACATTCTACAAGGATATAAAAATTGGGGGCGAACTTGTTAAGGCAGGAAGCTATTCTTTATTTTCTATTCCAGGCTCTAAAGAATGGACTATTATACTAAACAGCAAACTAAACCAATGGGGAGCATATTCTTATGACAAATCTACTGACGTTGTTAGATTTAAAGGGGCTCTTAGCAAAAACAAAGAAAACTTAGAGGCATTTTCTATTGCTTTTAAAGAAGGTGATAGTAACAAATTAGTATTAGGTTGGGGAACCACCCTTGTCTCTATTCCTTTTGAAGCTGTTAAATAAAAACACATCTATAAAAAGCAGGAACTAGTCAATTAAATAGTTCCTGCTTTTTTTATAAATTACCAAACATCTCAGCAACCTCTATATGTTACAAACTTTTTAAAAATTAAGAATAACCATTACAACTTTGATTGATATTCCACCAATCATTCTACGCTTTATTAAATATATTACTATTCCATCTAAAATCCCAATAAAGCCTCTATACATATTGCCTTTATTTAAAACTACACACTTGCTAAAATAGTAACTATATCTCACTAGAAAACTCCTATATATACCTGTTAACACATACACACTATAATACTGGTAATTTTCTAGTGTGCACCAAGATACTTGCAGGTATTCATCTGGAAATAATACAAAACAAAAAATCCCGCTAATAGCGGGATTTTTAAAACTATATAGAAATATTATATTTCTTCTTTATCTCTTAAGCCTTGAATATATTGTGCTTTTTGAACTTTAGCTCTATTTAACACAGATGGCTTATTAAACTGTTGACGTTTTCTTAATTGACGCATAGTACCAGTTTTATCAAACTTACGCTTGAAACGCTTAAGCGGCCTGTCTATATTTTCTCCTTCTTTAATTGGTATAATTAACATATGCTTTAACCTCCTCTCTTTAGTGATTTTTAAGATTGCAAATATACTACTTATATTTACATAATAGGTTTATTTTTTAATTTATTTAATCTTCTATTACTGGTTTGTACGTTTTCTTATCTATTATTATTTTAGCTAAAATTTCTTTAAGAATTTCAGAAGTACCGCCACCTATTGGACCACACCTACTATCTCTTAACAACCTTGCCATTGGATAATCTTCCATATAACCGTAACCTCCTAGCATTTGCAAACAGTCATAAATTACTTGATCTGCCATTTTTGTTGACAATAATTTAGATATTGTAGCTTCTTTCACTACATACTCTCCATTATTTAAACGCTGTGTAATTGAATAGTTATATTCTTTACACATTTCCATTTCTGCTGTTCTTTCTACAATGGTGTGGCGTAAAGCTTGATATTCATTAATCTTTTTCCCAAATGCAGTTCTTTCAGCCATGTATTCCATTGCATAGTCCAACGCATATTCTGCTCTAGCATGTGCATTAACACCCATTATTAATCTTTCTAAAGAGAAATGCTGCATTATGTAAGGGAAGCCTTTAGATTCTTCTCCTAAAAGATTTTCTACTGGCACTTTAACATTGTCAAAGGCAATTTCTCCTGTATCTGAAGCTTTCCAACCCAATTTATCTAACTTAGTAGCTGTAACACCCTCTGTATTACGATCTACAACCAAAATACTCATTCCTTTGTTACCCAACTCAAGGTTTGTTTTTACAGCAACCACCAAGTAATCACTATAAACACCATTGGTTATAAAAGTCTTAGATCCGTTAATAATATAATGTTGCCCTTCTTTTACTGCCGTTGTTTTTATACCTGAAACGTCAGACCCTCCAAAAGGCTCCGAAATACATAAACAACCTATTTTTTCTCCTGCAATACTTGGCACTAAATATTCTTGTTTTATTCGTTCATCTCCTTCTTTATCTAAATGCGTCATAGCTAAGTACATATGCGCCCAAATGGATGCTGCAAAACCTACGGAATTTATTTTCTGCAACTCTTCTAAAAAAATTACGGTATAGAATAAATCTAGCTCTAAGCCTCCATATTTACTAGGATAGGTTAATCCAAAATAACCCATATCCCCAAATTTTTTCCAAATAAATCTTTCTATACCCTTATCTTTCTCCCATTTATCTATATGAGGCACTACTTCTTTCTTAAGAAACTCACGTAAGCTTTCTCTAAATAAATTATGTTCTTCACTAAAATATCTTTTATCCATACTTTAATTTGCTATATCTAAATTTCACCTATTTAATCATCAAATATAATTCAATTCTATTAATCTCATCTGAAGGAAAACCCTCTATTTCTTTTAATTCATTAAATGACTTAATAAAACCTACTCTTTGCCTTACGTCTATAATTTCCTTAGCAACCTTATAGTTGATATATACTATTTTGGAAATTTCATAGGCAGAAGCTGTATTAATGTTTACTTTATAAATAATTGGTTTTGTTAACACTTTGTATTTCAACAAAACTTTCGCTGTAACTTCTGGTTTTAAACCGTAAACATCTTTTAATTGATCATCAACCAAAAAACCTCCTAGCTTATCTCTAAATTTTATAATTCGCTTAGAAAGCACCTCTCCAACACCACTAACAAGCTTCAACTCTTCCGCGCCTACTGTATTTATATCTTTAACTATAATTTCACTTCGACTAAACTTAGTGACCACGCTACTAGGTTTAACTCTAGACCCCCCAGTACTTTTTACAACACTATTTTTATTTCTTTTTTGTGTCCATTCAGGGAATTTAAAATACGGGGCTATACTATTTAAGAGTGAATCTGAAATTAAAGTTACTACTTGAAACTCTTCTGGAGAGTTCACATACTTATTCTTTAATCTAAAAACCTGCAATCTATCTATCTCTTCAACAGACAACCCTAAGACATATCCTTTATAATCTGTTATAAAATTAGGGTTGAATGGATATATTTTTACCAAATCTTTAGCTAAAGATTCTTGTTTTAAATTAGTTATTTGCTTTTGAGTAGCAACATCAACCTTAAAAATATTTGTAGCTGTATTCATTTTAAAAAATGAAACGAAGAAATACCCAAGTTGAAGCAATACTATAATAGCCAATAAAAAGAAAATCCCACTTCGTTCTTGTTTATTGAACTTGAAGTGGGATTTAATATTTTTCATAAAAACTTTAAGACTTAATAGCTTTAATAGCTTGTAAATATCTTACTAATTCCTTTTTAACTACAGGGAATAAGAAAAATAATCCTACCATATTAGGGAATACCATTGCAAATATCATAGCATCTGAGAAATCCCAAATAGATTTCATACTAGCTGCAGCTCCAATTACTATAAAAGATAAGAACAATAACTTATATACTATATCTGCTGCTTTACCTCTACCAAATAAAAACTTCCAAGATTGTAATCCGTAGTACGACCACGAAATCATTGTTGATACAGCAAAAAGCACTACTGCTATTGTTAAAAACACGTTTGAATAAGGTATATATTGCGCAAAAGCTTTAGAAGTAATTCCAGCTCCTTCAAAGGGCATTCCGTCTATCATAACTACTCCTGTTCCAGTACCTCCATATTCAAAAGCTCCACCAAAGTTAAAAATAATAATAACCAATGCCGTCATAGTACATATAACAACTGTATCTATAAAAGGTTCTAACAAAGCTACCAACCCTTCTGATGCAGAATATTTTGTTCTTACTGCTGAATGCGCAATAGAAGCAGAACCCGCTCCAGCTTCATTTGAAAATGCTGCTCTTTTAAATCCAACTAGTAACACCCCAATAATCGTTCCTACTCCAATAGCAGTAGGATTAAACGCTTCTTCGAATATTAAAGCAACAGCATCGTCTATTAAACTAAAATTAGAAAGAAGAATATACAAACATGCTATTAGATACATAACTGCCATAAATGGCACCACTTTTTCTGTTACAGACGCTATTCTCTTAATTCCTCCAATTATAATAACGCCAACCAAAACTGCTAAAATCAATCCAATTATTGCCCCTGCACTTGTACTTTCTAATCCCATTAATTCTTTTAAAACAATAGTAGCCTGGTTAGATTGTGCAGCATTACCACCTCCAAAAGAACCACCTATACAAAAAATTGCAAACAAAACTGCTGCTATTTTCCCTAACATGGTAAACCCTCTTTCTTTTAATCCTTTGCTTATGTAGTACATTGGCCCTCCGTAAATGGTCCCATCTTCTCCAACATCTCTATATTGTACACCAAGTGTACATTCTACAAATTTTGTTGACATACCTATTAACCCACATACAATCATCCAAAAAGTAGCCCCAGGGCCTCCAAGAGCAATTGCTAATGCCACACCCGCTATATTACCATTTCCTACTGTTCCCGAAACAGCAGTAGCTAAAGCCTGAAAATGACTTACTTCTCCCTCTTCACTTTCGTCTTTTATAGTATCTGGAATATCACCATCTATGGCCATATTTGTTTTTTCTAAACCACCATTTTCTACATCATCATACTTACCTCTAACTGTATTTATAGCCTTACCAAAATAGCGTATGTTAGGAAATCCAAAATAAATGGTAAAAAACAAAGCACTAAACACCAATAAAACAAGTACAAATGGTATATCTGGATCTTTCCATACATTAAAAAATATAATATCGGAAAAGAATTTTGAAATTGGAGCAAAAGCTTTGTCTATTTTCTGATCTAAACCTACTTCCTCAGCCTCTTGAGCTATTGTTAACAATGGTAAAAATAGCATCATTAAGCTAGTTATCTTACATTTCATAGTACGTGTGTTAAATTGTAGTAATCTCATTAAAAACAGCAATATCATAAAAATATTTAACTGAGTCAAAGTTTTTTGTTAAAATAAATTTACGAAATATGAAACATGTCATTTAATTTCTTAATCTGTTCTGGTCTCCCTAAAACTATTACCTTACTTTTTGGTTGTATTTCTAAATCTGCTTCTGGATTTACAATATACTCGCCGTCTGGTGCTATATAACCAATAATGGTACACCCTGTTTTATTTCTTAAATCTAAATCCCTCAAAGAGTTACATTCTATTTGATTTGCAAAATCCTCTATAGCTACCTCCTCTAGGTTTGTTGTATGCTTGCCCTCTATAGACAACTTATCCATAAAGGTAATTAAATCTGGCATTACTACTAAAGAAGCCATGTAGTCTCCTCCTATTTTATCTGGCATTATTACCTTATTTGCACCAGCTAAACGTAATTTATTTTGGGACGTTAATTGTGAAGCCTTACTTATAATAAATAATTTTTTATTCATTTGCCTTGCAGATAATACCACAAACAAATTGGTTGCATCATCTGGCAATGCAGTTATTAAATATTTCGCTCGCGTTATACCAGCTGCTAGCAAAACCTCATCTTCATTACCATCCCCCTCTACAAAAAGATGCTCATCCTCATGCTTTTCTATTACCTCTTTGTCTCTTTCCACAATAACAAAAGGCTGATTATAAGCTTGTAATTTTTCTGAGGCTTGCTGACCATTTCGTCCGTAACCACAAATAACTACATGGTTAGAAAGATTACTAATTTTATTTTTCACTCTCTTCTTTTTTAAAAGTTGCAATGAATTTTCACTTAATATATATTCTGTTATTACAGATATTGCATAGGCAAATATGAATACGCTAGAGATAATTAATAATATTGTAAATATTTTCCCAACATCGCTCAATGGTCTTTGCTCGGAGAAACCTACTGTAGTTACCGTAATAACGGTCATATAAAAGGCATTTATCCAAGAATAACCTTCCAAAAATTTATATCCTAAAACCCCTGTTAATAAAACTGTCAAAACTAAAAAAAGAGCAATATATATTTTAGACCTAAATAGTTTTATCATACGTTATAAATCAAAAACTGATGTTCTTTTTGTGTATACTAAATCTTTAATCTTTAACCAAAATGCAAAAAAAAGGTACAATGCAAAACCAAAACCTAAGGTCATAAAAGCTAAATATATAAATGATGTACGTACTACTTTTGTACGTATACCTATGCGTTCTGCAATACGCCTACAAACCTCAAAACCTCTTTTTTGGAAATAATATAATATCTGATAAAAAATATTCATTAGTTAATGCTAGTTTAAAGCTAAAGCCTATATTTTAATTTCATAAAACATATTTGTATGTTAAAATTAAGCTTTTCCACTTAATAAACTACTACCAACAACACATTCTAGACATTTATTTTTAGTACAGTATTTGTTGTACATTTGTAAAATTGCCTGACTCTCTTTTGCATTTTCTATAGCTATACCATGCATATTAAAATTATCTATAATGCTATTTTCCTCCTTCTTCAATGATTCTATTATATTAATAATTTCGTCGTTCACATCTTTACCCAGATAATTTGCGTAACAAAATTTTAATGGGAGAATGGTATTAATTATAAGAAGGTCTATGAATTTTTTACTTAGTTTTTTTGCGCTTTTTTTAGATGCTTTTCCAAAAGTATAATGCGTATCCCAATAATCACTTGCTAGCACATCAAAAATAGCATAGAGCTCTTCTAAAGAATTTACTGCTATTATGTTGCTAAAGATATTCTGATGTTTTCCATATAAATGAGCTATTTGTGAGAGCCTAATTGTGGGGAAATTATGAGGTCTTAATTTAAAAAAAGCGGGTTTTATTATACTCGATTCTTCTATGTTGTATTTATTTTTTAAAAACTTATATTCTTTTTCTAACGCTAAATAATAGGTATCAACTGCTGTTACTTCATAAAAACCAGCCAAACCATAGAAAACACTTTCTAATTGTAGTCTATCATTTTTAATTTTCCGAATTACAGCAAAATCCAATGATTTGGCAATACTTAAGAATGATTCACCATTAATTTTAGAACCAAAATTTTTCATCAGCATCGTAAACAGTACTTTTTCCCAATCGTTTTTAGATTGTTGTAGTAATTCTGCAACCAAAGAAGATTTTTGCTCCAAACGTTCAAAATACAAACGCTCTAGCCAATTCTTGAAAGCAAAAGACGAAACATTAGCTATATCTTTCTCGCAGTAAATAAAAGAAACCTTTTCCTTACTAAAAAGAGAATTATAAGCCTCTAACAGTTCTTTAGAAATATATTTTTTTAATGCTAATGTTGGTATTTTACTGCTATCGTTTCTAAAAACCGATATATCATCTTCCCAAACTACGTGTAAAATAACCGTATTATAATTTACATCCTTTTCATGATGGTGCGCAAACCAATCTGAAGCATTTATATGTATTTCCACGTTACCAGCCCAAAGTTGGCTACCTATGGTTATTTTTGCATTAAAAAAATCGGGACCAGCTAATTGGTTGTGAGTTCCTGTATTCTCTATAAAAATAGGGAGTCCATCTGTTGTATGTAACTCTTTTAAATTAAGTTTTTTATACTTCCATATGAAATGCAAAAGGTCTTCACGCATTATCCGAAAATAAAAAAATCTTACTAGATATCGAAAAATATTTCGAACAAAGTAAGATTTTATTTCTGTTATTATGTTTTTACTCTGCTACATCGCCTTCCCAGCTCATGAATCCGCCTTCTAAATTGTATGCATTTGTAAAACCTAACTCATTCATAATTGCACAAGCTTTACCGCTACGTGCTCCTGATCTACAATACACATAATAATTTTTACTCTTATCTAATTTATCTAATTCATCTAAAAATTCTTGCCCCATGTGAATATCAAGATTGGTAGCTCCGGGAATATACCCCTCTCCTACTTCATCTTCTGTTCGTACATCTAAGATAAAAGCGTTACCGTCTTTTTCTAATTGTTCTTCCCATTCTATTTGTGATAAATCTGCCATAGTATTCTTGTTTTTAAAACCCTAAAATTATGATAATAATTAACAAATAACATACCAAATCACTAAATAAATTTATCCACCCAAGCTCTATTTATAATATTCGTTGATTTAAAAAACCGTCCCGAATACAATTCTCATAAGCCTATACTAGGCTCAGTCCAAGTTAAATTGACGATTTTTAACCTAAAAACTGTTATACCTCATGATTGCCACTCTACTTTTGATATCACTTTTTTTTAACAAAAAATTAATTTTAAAACGTCCTATTAAATAAAAAATAAATATATATTTGTATATACAATTGTTGTATTAACATGAATGTAGAGAAAATTATAAAGACAGAGAAAAAGATGCCTTTAAAAGTTAGAAGTATTATTCACATAGAATTGGTGAATCGTATGTTAAATGAAACTTTTACTAATGCTCTTAAACCCTTTGATGTTTCTATACAACAATTTAACGTGCTTCGCATTTTAAGAGGTCAGAAAGGAAAGCCTGCTAATCTTGGCACACTTAATGAAAGAATGGTTACTAAAATGAGTAACACTACCAGATTGGTGGACAAATTATTACTTAAAGGATATGCAGAGCGTACCACCTGCGAAACAAATAGAAGAAAAGTAGAAATTCATATTACTTCTGATGGAAAAAAAGCATTAGAAAAAATGGACATAGCCATGTCTACAACAGAAGAAGAATTATTAAATAATTTTTCTGAAAAGGAATTAGAATTATTAAATAAATTATTAGATAAATTTTAAAAATGAGTAATTACATCGAAAGTTTAAACTGGCGCTATGCAACCAAAAAATTTGATGCATCAAAAAAAGTTTCAAACGAACAGCTAGAAACTATCTTAGAAGCCACACGATTAAGTGCTTCGTCTTATGGGTTACAACCGTATCATATCTTTATAATCACAAATAGTGAGATTAGAGAAAAACTTAAACCTGTTTCTTGGGGACAATCACAAATTACAGATGCCTCTCATTTAATTGTATTTGCCAGTAAAACAACATTTGATAATAACCTTATTGATGAGTATGTTTCTACTATTGCCAACACAAGGGAGTTACCGGTAGAGTCTTTGAAAGGTTATAGTGATTTCATGAAAAGCAAGTTAGTACCATTGCCAGATGCTGTTAAAGAAAATTGGGCTTCAAAACAAATCTATATTGCTTTAGGGAATTTACTTTCTGCGGCAGCTGTTATAGAAGTTGACACCTGCCCTATAGAGGGTCTTGAGCCTGCTGCTTATGATGAAATATTAGGTCTTTCGGGTAAAAACTTAACTACTATTGTTGCTGCTGCCATAGGATTTAGATCAGATGAAGACAGCACACAACACTATAAAAAAGTAAGACAATCAAAAGAAAAAATATTCACACACCTATAAATAATTAATAAACTCAGTAAAAAAATTAAAATGAAAAAAAATGTATTAAGTTTAGTATTAGCAGTAGTATTAGGATTTTCTGCAACTGCAAAAACACCAGTAGATGGTAAGAAGAAAGCAGTAAAAGTTAGCGAAAGTACGGTTACATGGAAAGGTTACAAAGTTACTGGTAAGCACGAAGGCACTATTGCTTTAAAAGAAGGTTCATTATTGTTTGATGGTTCTAAATTAACAGGTGGAGAATTTGTAGTAGACATGACTACAATAAATACTACCGATTTAGAAGCTGGAAAAGGAAAAGAAAAATTAGACGGACATTTAAAGGCTGGCGATTTTTTTGGAACCGATAAACACCCTACTGCTACCCTAGTTTTCACAAAAGTAGTTTCTTTTAACAAAGACTCATATACAGTTGATGGCAATTTAACAATTAAAGGAATTACTAAGCCCGTTACTTTTGTTGTTTCGGTATATGGAAACAAAGCTTCTGCAACTTTAAAAGTAGACAGAACAAAATTTGATATTAAATATGGTTCTGGTAGTTTCTTTGATAATTTAGGAGACAAAACTATCTACGATGAATTTGATTTGATAGTAGATTTAGTTTTTTAAATAAACACCTACAGAAAACATCAACTCCCTTTCTTATTTATTTTAAGAAAGGGAGTTATTTTTTTACTCAGCTATTTGTAAATATAAAATTCCTTCCTATATTTGACATTCAATGAAAAACACAAATACATGGTGGTGGAGCAACTTACGTCAAAATTCGTGAGCAAAGCGCTATTGTAGTAAAACTATATAAAAGGCTTGTCATTCACGACAAGCCTTTTTCTATTTTAGTTTTTCATTAGAATTATTTAAATATTAAAATCATCCGCTGCTTTATTGCAGAAACAAATAAAGTGATATGAAATATCAACTTAAAAGCTATAATAAAAAAATTCTAGCAGATACTATAACACCTGTTAGTGTTTATTTAAAAATAAGAGATAAATTTCCAAATAGTATTCTTTTGGAAAGTAGTGATTACCACGCAAATGACAACAGCTTCTCATATATTTGCTGTAACCCCATTGCATCTATAAAAGTTGAGAATGAAGTTATTCTACAACAATTTCCTGATGGTAAAATAGAGGAAATAGCCATCACAAAAGAAACTGATATTCCTTTAATTCTAAATGATTTTAGTCAGAAATTTGAAGCATCAGAAAATGATTTTAAGTTCATTAACAATGGCCTTTTTGGGTATATGGCTTATGATGCTGTACGTTATTACGAAGATGTCCAAATCAGTAAAAAAGAAGGAACATTAGGAATACCAGATATTTATTACGCTGTTTATCAAAATATAATTGCCATTAATCATTTTAAAAATGAAGCCTATCTTTTTGCTCATTGTTATGAGTCTAAAAATAACATTGCAGAAATAGAGCATATTTTAAATGTAAAAAACTTTGCTACATATAACTTTAAAAAAGAGGGAGCTCCCACTTCCAACTTAGAGGATAATGAGTTTAAGGAACAGGTGGCATTGGCTAAGAAACACTGTCAAAGAGGCGATGTTTTTCAATTGGTATTATCACGCAGGTTTTCACAAAGTTTCAAAGGAGACGAGTTTAATGTTTACAGAGCCTTACGTTCTATAAACCCGTCTCCCTATTTATTCTATTTTGATTATGGCGATTTTAAAATTTTTGGTAGTTCACCAGAAGCGCAATTAATTGTTGCAGAAGGCAAAGCAGAAATTCACCCAATTGCTGGTACTTTTAAAAGAACAGGCAACGATGAGCAAGATGCTATTTTGGCTAAAAAACTAACAAAAGATGTGAAGGAAAATAGCGAGCATGTAATGTTGGTAGATTTAGCTAGAAACGACCTTAGTAGAAATGGAAACATGGTAGCTGTAGAAAATTACAGAGAAGTACAGTTTTTCTCTCATGTAATACACTTGGTTTCTAAAGTTACAGGACAAAAGAAAAAAGACATACCAACCATGAAAGTGGTCGCAGACACGTTCCCAGCAGGAACTTTAAGTGGTGCTCCAAAACACATGGCTATGCAATTAATAGAAAAATACGAAAAAACAAGTCGTGGGTATTACGGTGGTGCTATTGGGTTTATGGATTTTAGTGGAAACTTTAACCATGCCATTATGATTCGTACTTTTTTAAGCAAAAATCACGAATTACATTACCAGGCAGGTGCAGGTTTGGTAGCAGCTTCTAACCCTGAAGACGAATTACAAGAAACATATAATAAGCTTGGCGCATTAACCAAAGCTTTAGAAATAGCAGAAACAATTTAATCATGAAGAAAATTTTAGTCATAGATAACTACGATAGTTTCACCTACAATCTAGTTCATTATTTAGAAGATTTGGATTGTGAAGTTACCGTAAAAAGAAACGACCAATTAAGTTTAAGTGAAGTTGCTGCTTTTGATAAAATAGTACTTTCTCCAGGCCCTGGAATACCAGACGAGGCTGGCTTATTAAAAGAAATTATTGCTACATATGCGTCCACCAAAAGTATTTTTGGTGTATGTTTAGGACAACAAGCAATCGCCGAAGTATTTGGAGGTTCGCTTATAAATTTAGAACAAGTATACCATGGTGTTGCCACAAAAATAAATATCACCAAAGACGATATTTTATTTGATGGCTTACCTAAAGAGATTGAGGTTGGCCGTTACCATTCTTGGGTTGTCAATCCAGATTTACCAGAAGTATTAGAAGCTACTTCTTTTGATGAAAACGGACAAGTAATGTCTTTACGTCATAAAGAATACGATGTAAGTGCTGTACAATACCACCCAGAATCTGTACTAACACCACTAGGTAAAAAAATATTAGAAAATTGGGTAAACAGCTAGTATCAAGTATACAGTACTAAGTAATGAGTAAAAATTAAACTTACTTTTTCCTTAATACTAGTTACTTAATACTAACATCTTAATACTAATTAGAGAATGAAAGATATATTAAACAGACTTATTAACCACGATATTCTTACTAAAGAAGATGCTAAACAGGTATTGGTTAATATTGCCAAAGGGGATTATAACACAAGTCAGATTGCAGCTTTTTTAACCGTTTACATGATGCGTAGCATTACAATAGAAGAGTTAGAAGGTTTTCGTGATGCACTTTTAGAATTGTGTTTAGCAGTAGATTTATCAGCCTACAATCCTATAGATTTATGTGGTACAGGCGGTGATGGAAAAGACACTTTTAATATATCTACACTAGCTTCTTTTGTAACTGCTGGTGCTGGTGTAAAAGTGACGAAACACGGTAACTATGGTGTTTCTTCTTCTTGCGGTAGTAGTAATGTAATGGAGTTTTTAGGAATTAAATTTAGTAATGATGCTGGGTTTTTAGAAAAATCTATTGATGAAGCTGGTATTTGTGTATTACACGCACCGCTTTTTCACCCCGCCATGAAAAATGTAGCACCTATTCGCAGAGAATTAGCCGTAAAAACATTTTTTAATATGTTAGGCCCTATGGTAAACCCTGCGTTTCCTAAAAACCAAATTGTAGGGGTATTTAATTTAGAGCTAGCACGTATGTATGGATATTTATACCAGCAAACAGATAAAAATTTCACGGTGCTTCATGCTTTAGATGGTTATGATGAAATTTCTTTAACAGGAAATACAAAAACCATTTCCAACAAGTCTGAAAGTATGCTAAAACCTTCGGATTTTGGTGTAAAAACTATTTTAAAGTCCGATATTTATGGTGGAGATTCTGTAGAAGGTTCTGCGCAAATATTCCTAAAAATTTTACAAGGAAAAGGAACAACATCACAAAACAATGTGGTTTGTGCCAATGCCGGTGTTGCTATTGCAACCGTAGAAGGTATTAATATAAAAGACGGATTCGAAAAAGCAAAAGAATCTTTGTTTAGCGGAAACGGATTAGCGACCTTAAAAAAATTACAAGCACTTAGTGCTATATAACTAAAGACCACAGACCAACGACTATTCGGATGAATATTTTAGATAAAATAATAATAGATAAACGCAAGGAAGTAGATTTAAAAAAATCTATTATTCCAGTAGCACAGCTAGAAGCTTCTGTATTGTTTAACAGACCTACCATTTCTTTAGCCAATGCATTAAAGAATAGTACCAGCGGAATTATTGCAGAACACAAAAGACGTTCGCCATCAAAATCTGTTATTAATAACGGTTTAAGCATACAAGATGTAGCAGTTGGGTATGAAAATGCAAGCGTTTGTGGGATGTCCGTTTTAACAGATGGGAAATATTTTGGTGGTTCTTTAGACGATTTATTACTCGCTAGAGCTGCTGTAAAAATGCCATTACTTCGCAAAGAGTTTATTATAGATACGTATCAAATCATAGAAGCAAAAGCGCATGGTGCAGATGTTATCTTATTAATTGCAGCGATACTCACAAAAGACGAAATAAAGACTTTCTCCGAACTAGCAAAAAGTTTGCAGTTAGATGTGTTGTTAGAAGTACACAACGAAGAAGAATTACACAAATCTATAATGCCTAGCTTAGATATGTTAGGCGTAAACAATAGAAATTTAAAAACGTTCGATGTTAATTTAGAAACTAGCAAAAAGCTGTCAACCTTAATACCAAACGATTTTGTAAAAGTATCGGAAAGTGGTATTAGTAGTATTAATGCTATTAAAGAATTACAACCTTATGGGTACAAGGGCTTTTTAATAGGTGAAAATTTTATGAAGACAGGTAATCCTGGTAAAAGTGCTACCGAATTTATAAAAACCTTAGCTTAAGTATGAAATATATATTCTCAATTTTAATAGTAATAGCAGGTACTTATAAAGTCGTTTTTAGCTTTATAGAAAACCAACAAATAGGTCATCTTTTTGGTTTGGAAATTAATATTTGGATATATAGACTTATATGGGCTACATTAGTAATTGTATCTGTTTTAGATATTATAAAAAAGCGGAAAACTAAAGTATAAAAATAGTTTAACTATGGCAGATTATTATTATACCAATAAAGACGAAAATCAAGAATTTAATACTACTTCTGGTAAAAAAGAAGTAACGATTAAAGTCTGTGGTATGCATCATAATACGCTAGAAGTAGCACAATTAAGACCCGATTATTTAGGTTTTATTTTTTGGGAGCCTTCCAAACGGTTTTTTAAAGCTACTATGCCTCAGCTACCACACAGTATAAAAAAAGTAGGTGTTTTTGTAGATTCCTATATTGAAGAAATAGTAGCTAAAGCAGAAGAATACCAATTGCTATTAGTGCAGTTACACGGGAAAGAAAATGTTGAATTCTGTACTGCGCTAAAACAGAAACTAAAACACATTAAAATTATTAAAGTGTTTTCTATAAAAGACAATTTTAATTTTTCGGTTTTAAAACCTTTTGAGTCTGTTTGTGATTATTTTCTCTTTGATACGAAAGGAAAACTTCCTGGAGGAAACGGATACACATTTAGTTGGGAAGTGCTAAAAAACTACCCCTCTACTACTCCTTATTTTTTAAGTGGTGGCATAGGATTAGAAGAAATTGATAAACTGAATGACTTTTTAAAACAACCGGAAGCCAAATACTGTCATGCAATTGATGTGAATAGTAAGTTCGAAACAGCTCCTGGATTAAAAAATGTAAATAAATTAAAAGAATTTATGAAAAGTATTAAGTAGATTGTTGGACATATCTAAATGACTTTTTTTGACACAAAATTATTAACAGAATTTCACTCAAACTGATATCATTCAAATTAAAAAACGTCAATTCAAGTACTTTGACAGAGAAGAAGTGCATCGAGAATAGTTTTTTAATCAACTAACAACCAAAGACTAAGTACTAAAAGAATATTGAATACAATAGACATGATATATAACGTAGACGAAAAAGGATATTACGGAGAATTTGGAGGAGCTTACATCCCAGAAATGTTGTACCCTAATGTAGAAAACCTAAGACAAAACTACCTTAAAGTAATGGCAGAACCTTCTTTCAAAGAAGAGTTTGACCAGTTATTAAAAGACTATGTAGGTAGACCTTCGCCTTTGTATTTTGCGAAACGATTATCAGAAAAACACAACACAAAAGTTTACTTAAAACGCGAAGATTTAAACCATACGGGTGCTCACAAAGTAAATAATACCATTGGGCAAATTTTAATGGCAAAGCGTTTGGGCAAAACTAGAATTATTGCCGAAACAGGTGCTGGTCAGCATGGAGTAGCAACCGCAACGGTTTGTGCACTTATGGGCTTGGAATGTATTGTATACATGGGCGAGATAGATATTAAGCGTCAGGCTCCCAATGTAGCACGTATGAAAATGCTAGGTGCAACCGTAGTTCCTGCATTGTCTGGCAGTAGAACCTTAAAAGATGCTACCAACGAAGCCATTCGTGATTGGATAAACAACCCAGTAGATACCCATTATATTATTGGTTCTGCTATTGGCCCACACCCTTACCCAGATATGGTAACAAGGTTTCAGTCGGTTATTTCCGAAGAGATAAAATGGCAGTTAAAAGAAAAAGAGGGGAAAGAAAACCCAGATTATGTAGTTGCTTGTATTGGTGGCGGCAGCAACGCTGCGGGCACCTATTATAATTTTTTACACGAAAAAGAAGTAGGTATTATTGCAGTAGAAGCAGCTGGTAAAGGGGTTAATTCTGGTGAAAGTGCAGCAACTTCTGCCTTAGGAAAAGAAGGAGTTATTCACGGATGCAAAACCTTATTGATGCAAACCCAAGACGGACAAATTACAGAACCCTACTCTATTTCTGCAGGATTAGATTATCCGGGTGTTGGCCCTATGCATGCGCATTTATTTACCACCGGAAGAGCAGAATTTTATTCCGCCACCGATGATGAGGCAATGGCAGCAGGTTTAGAGCTTACAAAATTAGAAGGCATTATTCCTGCGATTGAAACAGCACACGTTTTAGCAATTTTTGAACATAAAACATTTAAGCCAGACGATGTGGTAGTTATTAGCCTATCGGGTCGTGGAGATAAAGATTTGAATACGTATATAGAATATTTCGATTTGTAAAAATAGTATTAAGTACAAAGTAATGAGTATTGAAAGAACACCCTTTACACTTGAAACTAACTACTTAATAATCAATACTGATTACTATAATGATGAACAGAATACATACAAAATTACAAGAAGATAAAAAATTACTATCTATCTATTTTACGGCAGGTTACCCCTCTTTGAATGATACCGTGCAAATTATTCAGGATTTGGAGAAAAGCGACGTAGATATGATAGAAATAGGATTACCTTTTAGTGACCCACTAGCAGATGGTCCCACTATACAAGCAAGCTCTACTGCAGCACTTAAAAATGGCATGACTACCGATATCCTTTTTAACCAATTAAAAGACATTCGCAAAACGGTTCGTATCCCATTAATTATTATGGGCTATTTTAATCCAGTCTTGCAATACGGAGTAGAAGCTTTTTGTAAGAAATGCCAAGAAATTGGGATTGATGGATTAATACTTCCAGATTTACCTTTAGATGTGTACCAAGATAAATACGAGAGTACTTTTAAAAAATACGAACTCGCAAATGTATTCTTAATAACACCACAAACAAGTGACGAGCGTATACATCAGATAGATGCTGCCTCGGATGGTTTTATATATATGGTAAGTTCTGCAAGTGTCACAGGCTCACAAAGTGGTTTTGGAAACACCCAAGAAGATTATTTCCAACGCATAGCCAACATGAAACTTAAAAACCAACAAATAGTAGGTTTTGGAATTAGCAATGCCGAAACATTTACCCAAGCTACCAAAACTGCCAAAGGCGCTATTATTGGTTCTGCTTTTATAAAATGTGTTAAAAAAGAGGGAGTAGAAGGTATTGAAAGCTTTGTGAAGAGTATTAGATAAAAGCCCCTATATTCTTGCTTAGAACTTACAAATTACACTATTCAGTATAGTATAATTTGTAGGTTTTTTTGTATTATTACAATAAAAGACTGTTGCAAAATCAGATAATTTGTGTTAGTCCATTTTAAGAATGGCTTTTTGTCAAAAAAAAACATGTTTTTAGTTCTATTTTGGGAGTGGTTTCTCTTAATTTTTAGAATTGGATGCAATTATCCCAGGACTTCGATACAAATTATAATACATGGCTTCCATCAAGTTTTGAGTATGCATTTTTTCCATATCTCTATATCTTGCTAATCCTTCATTAAACCATATTTTTATTCCTACAAATGTTCGCTCTACTTTGAACCTTGTTTTGCCTATTAATTTATTGAACTCATTTTCCCATAGGGTTAAAGGCTTATTTTTGTATGCTTTTTTTAGAATATGATTGGATCAAATGATTCTTTAATTCTCGTAGTTTCAGTAATTCTAAATTTTTATTTGATTGATATCCTTGGTCATCTGTTACATGATGCTTTTTAAATCCTAAATGATATTTCTCTCTTTTCTGTCTTCTATTACTTTATAATTGGTTTTTCCTTTCGTTTTCAATAACATATAAATAAAATTGGACACTCCACTTACTAAAAAAGATATGTTAGTAAATGTAAAATAAAATTGCACTGAAGATATTTGATAAGATTCAGAACAAAAAATAAATAAACTCACACAAAATACTGATAATCAAAACATTAAACCTATAACAGGCTAGCAATTTTACTCAAATATTTTTTTATATCATTTTTAAAGTCTAAACGGTTTAAATTATTAAAAACAACCTCTAAAACTAAAATACTAAATATTTCTTTTTTTCTTGATTTTAGTTTTAGAGGTAATCTTCACAATCCGTTACATGAAGTACTACTAATTTAAAAAATTAAAGCTTTTGTCTAGATTTAATTTTTAATAACGTTTAATAAAACAGATAACTAAATTTTTATTTATTTACCACCTTAACATTTTTTTACGCACAGAGGTTTTATATGTCAATCCCCAAGCCATTGCATTTATTTGCCCTGGAGAAAAACGTTTTCTAAATCTTTCAGGGGTATATTGCATATGATTCCAAATAACATCAATGTTTTTATTACAAATAGCATCGTACAGTAAGGGTTCTCCTAATGCATTTTTAGCATTATTTTTTGCGTAGCTAATCATTGCTAGGTCACCCACACTGTTTTGTATCTGCTGATATGATTGCTTAGGAGTATCGGGAATCCTATCATTGTCCGAACAGCTAAAACGACCAGAAAATGCATGATGAAGTCCAAAAAGATGCCCTACTTCGTGAATAATAACTTTTCCTGAATTTAAATCCTGACTTTTATTTAAATCATTATTTCCTCCCCAATCAACAAAAGAAAATTGACTCAAAACTACATGGAAAGGGGACCCTTTACCATGATCTGGAAAATTATTCCACAAACCTGTAGCCCAGCCTGAAATGCCTGGCCAACTACGTCCAGGCACAACATATATGTAAAGCTTAGTTTGTGGGTGATCCATACTAAACCCACCATTATTGAATTCACCATCAGTAGACTCAGCAAGATAATCATTGCCTACCCAATGCGTATCTACGCCGTCTAATTGAAACTGTATATTGAGCCTAGAATTTTCTGGTAAATTGCTACCATTAAATCCTTCGTTAAGTATTCTAATCTGTCTTTCAGCGGAAGCTTTAACGTTACCATTCGGAATATTATTTTGATTGAATGTTCTTTCATCAAACAGAAACTTAAATACTACACCAATCTTATTTTTGCCTCCAATACTCTTTAAAGACCTACTATCTGTTTTACTTAGATTTGACATTCTTTCTAGAAAAGCTTTCCTATTTGCTGCTGCTTCTGGAGGCATAGACTGTCCTGATTTACGGTAGGTCCTAGCTATACCCAAATTTTTGTCCCCTACAGTTTTTGAGGTTTTATCAGCTACATCATCATTTTTTTGACAGGAAATTGCACCTAATAGCAATCCCGCACACACTATCCTTAAAGAAAGTGTTTTTCCAATTTGTTTCATTTTTTTTAATCTCATTTTTCTTAGTTTTAAGTAGTCTCTTTAAATTAATAGTTAAAAAAGTAATTTTAACAAGACTTTAATTATCTACTATATAAACAACTTATCGTAAAAAAACCCTACTTAAAAACATAGTTAAATTATTATTTTTTACATAATACAAATTATTACATAAGATTAAACTTACCTTTTTTTATTTAAAAAACCCTCATTTACAGATACTTATATCGTAAAATATCAAAATATTATATTTTTAAATAACACAAACACAAGTAGGAAATTAGTGCGTATTTTTAATAGCACATAAAATTATAGGGGTCATATAAAGCAATTATATACCTTAGTTGCCCCCTTCTTATTAGTATAATTTTAGTTATTTGTGGGGCAGAATCTTGGAAAGAAATGATTAGATTTTTAGTTTAAAATATTTTTTTTGAATTCCCTTATGGAATACCTTCTGAAGACACTACTAATAGGGTATTTTTATTAATTGATAGCTCTGAACTTGATTTTTTTATAGATTGGGTTAGCTTTATATCCATTCTTTCCAAAGGCAGAGCACAGCATTTATGGAAAGGCATTAAGAAGCGCAAAAGTTAATAAAAAAAGTCTACTGTGCATATAGTGAGTGCTTTCGCAAATCAAAACAAGTTAGTTTTGAGTCAATTAAAAGGGAGTGAAAAGTCTAATGAAATTACAGTCATTCCAGAATTATTGAATACCTTATTGATTTAAGGCAATATTATTACCATTATGCTATAAAAACTCAAATTTAAGATTTCGGAATTCTTCTTTTTTGTGTTTTGATAGCTCTGTATATACTCGCCGTAAAAAAAAGCGTTATTAGAAGAAATTAAAGATGAATTTAAGCGCTCAGAAAATATTGAAATAAATAATAGGTTTTTGACTTCGGTCTTGGAAGACTTGAAACTAGAAAATGTAGTTTTTATGCCTAATTTTTAGTTTGTTAAAAAATAAACTAAATCAATTAATTAAAGAAGTAAAAAACATACAAAATTCAAAAACAATAGTAATGATACGGAAAAAACCACACGATACTACATTTGAAGCTTATAGGATACCGCTATAAGCTATTAATACGACATTCGTTCTCACTGGGGAGTTCAAAATAAGCTGCATTAAACTCTTGATGTTGCTTTTTCAGAAGACACTTCTAGGAAACAAATTTGAAAATGTTGCTCAGAATTATACAATTCCTCTGAAAATCTCACTAAACTTAATTAGAGTATAAAAAACTGAAAACTGTATGAAATGAGACATCGCTATTAAAAGTGTTGAATAGTAAATCATGATTTTGCCCTGATAACCAGATCGTCAAATTTTTATTGTTATTAGACTGTTTTGGTACTAACGCTTAAAGTTCAGCTTAAGCAGCCCGTTGAGTGGCTAAATTATTGACTCTTGCGTTGGGAATTATTCAAGTTTTGCGTAAGCGAGTGCTAAACATTCAAAATGTAGTTTAGAAAAATTATAAAGACGCATTTAGGGATGGCCACCTCCAATCTTAAACTAAAAACTACTCTTAAATAAAACCAATTAAAAATTTAGTAAGTCTGTAATTACCTAGTACACCCCTAAGAAAGACAATATTAGCATAGTGACGGTGATGAGGAATAATACATACACATAAGTGAGTTTAAATTCAACTACACATTATTTTAAAAATGCTGTATCAATAAAAAAGCAGGTCATAAGCCGGATTCTGTAATTCTGAACTTGTTTCAGAATCTCTTCAAGAAAAAATTCAGAGTCCTTATCATTTATCTAGGCCTTTGGTTACCCAAAGGCTCTAACCGCCTACCCTTCAGTTTGGGTGTGCACCCTCAAACACTGATTTACATGACGTTGCACCGTATAGAGTTTACCTGGTTTCACTACAGCATTACCTGTACATACTTTCTGCTGCACTTGTCCTCACCTCTCGGCGGACGGGAGTTACCCGCTATACTGCACTATGGTGTCCGGACTTTCCTCTTCACACAAAACAAGTTTTGCATGCAGCGATAAGGCGACCTGCTACCGCAAAGGTAGCTGTTACTACAGCAACTTAAAATGTTTTTAAACCAATTGTTGATAAAAAACTAATTTAAGGTCATAAAACTATATAGATACTACGCTGCTATTTTTATATTTGTACAAGTTACCATTAAAAGCGTAAAATATATTGGAACCATTTGTAGTATCTGCCAGAAAATATAGACCAAAAACATTTAAGGATGTTGTGGGGCAGCAATCTATTACCAATACCTTATTAAATGCCATTGAAAACAACCATTTGGCACAAGCTTTACTTTTTTGTGGTCCTAGAGGTGTTGGTAAAACTACCTGCGCACGTATTTTAGCAAAAAAAATAAACCAACAAGGCAACGAACAGACTGATGAAGATTTTGCCTTTAATATTTTTGAACTAGATGCAGCTTCTAATAACTCTGTAGATGACATTAGAAGTCTTATAGACCAAGTTCGTATTCCACCACAAGTAGGAAAATACAAGGTCTATATTATAGATGAGGTACATATGTTATCGCAATCCGCTTTTAATGCTTTTTTAAAGACCTTAGAAGAGCCGCCGAAACATGCTATTTTTATATTAGCAACTACCGAAAAACATAAAATTATACCAACGATACTTTCTCGTTGTCAAATATTTGATTTTAAAAGAATTACAGTAAAAGATGCTGCTAATTACCTAAAATATATTGCCGAAAGTCAAGATATTAATGCCGAAGATGATGCTTTGCACATTATTGCCCAAAAGGCAGATGGTGCCATGCGAGATGCCCTTTCTATTTTTGATAGGGTAGTTAGTTTTTCTGGTAAAGAATTAACCCGAAAAGCAGTTACCGAAAACTTAAACGTGTTGGATTATGACACTTATTTTTCGGCAACCAACTTAATTTTATCTAATGACATACCGTCACTATTAATGTTATTTAATGAGACCTTAGCAAAAGGTTTTGATGGACACCATTTTATTACTGGATTGGCATCTCATTTTAGAGATCTAATGGTTTGTCAGCACGAAAGCACTATATCACTTTTAGAAGTAGGTGAAGAAGCTCAGAAAAACTATCTAGAGCAATCTAAAAAAACACTGCCTTCCTTTTTATTAAAAGGGATTGATATTGCTAATGATAGTGATTTAAAGTATAAAACCAGTAAAAACCAGCGACTCCTGGTTGAGTTAACACTCATGAAATTAGCCTCTATCAATTTTGATGGAGAAAAAAAAAATTATAGTCTAGAAGCAAATCAGGAAATCACCATTGTTCCTGCTTCTTATTTCAAAAATAGTAACCCAATAGCAGTTATCCCTAAAACAGTAAAAAATGAAGCTCCTATTACTGCTCCTGTCATAAAAGGAACGACTACAACAACAAATACTACTTATACAAAGGCTTCTATCGCAGAAAAAACAAACATTGTTGCTGAGCCAAAAATTAAAGTCCTAGAAAAACAAGTAGAAGAAGCTCCAAAACCCAAATTAAATATTGATATTGCTCCTAAACGTATTTCTGGCTTATCACTCTCTAGTTTAAAAGCTAAAAAAGAACATCAGCTTAATAAAAAGGAAGTAATAATTGATGAGAGTAAATTACCAAAAGACCCCATCAATGAAGAAGAAATGCAAAAGCATTGGGCAGATTTTGTTGAAAAAATTGATGCTGATGGAAGAAAAATATTGGCTTCTAACTTAAATGCTGATATTCCAAAACTACGCAATGAAACTACCCTGTGGATAGAATTACCTAACGACACCATGAAAAAGGAAATTGAGCGAGAGCAATATGACCTTGTGGAATACCTACGTGGCAAATTAAATAATTACTTTATAAAAATACAAATTACTGTGAATGAGAAAACAGCCAAAAAATTTGCTTTTACTCCCGAAGAAAAATACGAAAAACTTCGCGAAAAAAATCCAGTGATTGATTTACTCCGAAAAGAGTTTGATTTGGATGTTTAGTCTTTAAAGTACATTTATTTTCTTGGTTTTACTAACGTGCTTTATTAAATTTATTTTCTAAAGAATTCTAATCTTTACAACTCTAAATAAACACAAGAAACTGGGTATGCAAGATATCTTTTATTAAGTTCATTATTTTGTTAGTTCTTATAATATACTTCATTATAAAAGCATATACGAAAATCATACTTACTATTATTAGTAAACCGAAAACTTCACGCTCTAATTCTACATTTTTCATATCTCCGTCTTCTAAATCAAATCCTTAAAATTATGGAGGATACAAATAAAAAAATCCAATTAAAGCTAAAGTATCAACTGCCAGCGTTGGCTTAAAAGAAACTTTACTGAATGCAAACAACAGTTTTATACATAATTAGTTTCGCAGCTTAAACACGTAAGTTAGCAAGTAAAAACCGAATAGAAAAGTCCGTGAGGGCTTTCGTAAGTAGGCTATATAACCCGCAATTAATTATACACAATATTGTACACTAGCCTTTTCTTTCCGCAAACTTGCTAGCGTTGTAAAAGACATACTCTTTTTTGCAATTTTTGGCTTGTGGGTTGGCTGTAGCGGATTGTAAATGTGTATGGCTTTTAGCCTTGGCTTATTTCAGATAAATTTCGTCTCTTACGTAATTTGCATTAAACCAAAAACATTGTTTACTATATTCCATAGTTTTAAGTTTTTTATCTTTGACTGGTAAAGGATATGTATATGTAGAATCAGTTCCGTGAGGTCTTACGTGGCAAACATCACTATCTTTTAATTTTGGTAAATTATTCTTTCTAATTGGGTTTCCTTTTTTTGAATATCTAATTTCCCCTTTTTTATCATAAGCATAATCTTTAAAAATATTTCTATTTTAAATTTGCTTTTTGGTGTTAAGCCAAACTCTTCTAATACCAATTATGAATTAAAACAAGCTTTAAATGTATTGCTGTAAAATTCAGATTTGACAATGCTTATTATATTTTGGTTAGTAATTTCATTTTTCACAGTTTCATTTAGCCAATCT
>ENA-ORXM01000685-ORXM01000685.1-marine-metagenome-genome-assembly--contig:-NODE-685-length-55489-cov-23.168140_pt1 | contig 55489 bp, 44 predicted proteins | sample MGYA00237867_ERZ511480 | MGnify/ENA primary metagenome ERZ511480 (study PRJEB26309, sample SAMN06266103) | marine metagenome | isolation source: Algal blade | place: United Kingdom:Sidmouth, United...
AAGAACATCTTGTTGAATGAAGGTCTGCGGGCTTGGATGGCACCCCAAGACCAAATCCATGAAAACTTCATCTTCCCTGAGGAGGTCCTACCACGTGGAAACGCCCTTTAATCCATCTGCGGCTGGTTACGACCGCGCATCCACTGGCTACGGCTGGTGGGCTGGAAATGCTCGATTAACTGATTTATCGGGTCAGTTGACCGGTGCCCATATTGCTCATGCTGGCATGATCACTTTCTGGGCCGGTGCTATGACTTTGTTTGAAGTCTCTCACTATATCCCTGAAAAGCCCATGTACGAGCAAGGCAGCATCTTGCTTGCTCACCTAGCGGCTGAAGGATTTGGTGTAGGCGCTGGTGGCGAAGTCATCAGTACCTATCCCTACTTTGTGATTGGTGCAATTCACTTAATTGCTTCTGCTGTACTTGGTTTTGGTGGTCTTTATCACACCTTCAGAGGCCCTGCTAAGTTAGAAGATTACTCTGACTACTGGGGATATGACTGGGAAGACAAAGAGAAAATGATGCAAATCCTAGGGATCCATTTGATCTTTCTGGGATTGGGTGCGCTTCTCTTTGCAGCCAAAGCTATGTTCTTTGGAGGTCTCTATGATCCCTGGGCCCCTGGGGGTGGCAACGTTCGCCTAATCACTAATCCAACTTGGAATCTGGGTACGTTCCTGGGTTACATCACTCGCTCTCCCTGGGGAGAAGGCGGCTGGATTATTAGTGTTAATAATCTAGAAGATGTTGTTGGTGGTCACTTACTCGTAGGGGTTCACTACATCTTCGGTGGTGTTTTTCATATCCTGGTTAAGCCTTGGGGTTGGGTTCGCCGTGCCTACGTTTGGTCTGGTGAAGCTTATCTTTCCTACAGCTTGGGTGCCCTATATATGTGTGGCATGATTGCTGTTGGCTATATCTGGTTTAACAACACGGTTTATCCCAGTGAATTCTATGGTCCGACTGCGGCTGAAGCTTCTCAGGCTCAAGCCATGACCTTCTTGATTCGTGACCAACGGTTGGGAGCTAACATCGCCTCCGCTCAAGGTCCAACGGGTCTAGGTAAGTACTTGATGCGTTCACCTTCTGGTGAGATCATCTTCGGTGGTGAAACCATGCGTTTCTGGGACTTCCGAGGACCTTGGCTGGAGCCCCTGCGTGGACCCAACGGCCTAGATCTAAACAAGCTGAGGAATGATATTCAGCCTTGGCAAGCACGCCGTGCGGCTGAGTATATGACTCATGCTCCGCTAGGTGCTCTCAACTCTGTGGGTGGTGTTGCAACTGAGATTAACGCGGTTAACTATGTTTCACCTCGTTCTTGGTTGTCTACTTCTCACTTCTGCTTAGCTTTCTTCTTCTTTGTCGGTCATATTTGGCACTCCGGCCGCGCCCGAGCTGCTGCTGCTGGCTTTGAGAAAGGAATTGAGCGAAAGACTGAATACACATTGTCTCTTCCTGACATTGATGCTACAGCTGTTGACTTATAACCTTTCGTGTTTGAGTTTTCGCTAGCTGATATTTAGTCATTAAGAAGGCCCTGACTTGTATGAGTTGGGGCCTTCTTGTCCTTACAACTGCAGTTTGGTATAAATCAACCTCTAAAATTGTTTACCATTTAAAATGGATGAAGAAACTCTCCTATGAGGTGCTGAAGGTAATGCGTGAGTCTGACCTAACTGATCTCCTCCGATGGACTTCAACCGCAGAAGCAAAGCTGAAAAATATTCCGTTTTTTGCAAGATCCCAAGCTCGGCAAAAAATTGAAGCGATCGCGCGGGAAGCAAACTTGGATGTGGTGACCGTAGAGTTAGTTGAGCAAGTTCGTTTGGAATTTGGTCAGTAATTCAGTGATATCACTCTCCAGTGACAGCAGTTTTGATATTCGCAAACATCCTTACGACTTATATAGCTAAAACCTCGTATATCAGGTCTTTTAGCGTTAATGATAGGATAAAAGCAGCCATAGTATTTTGCCTATCCGAACTATTCTAATCAGCTATAGTTCTACGTACGCCGACCGATTGAACCCTAATTTCTGATTGGATTGAACCCTACTTTTTTGAATCATGCTTAAAACATTATTGGGCGACCCGAACAAACGAAAGCTCAAGAAATATCGGCCAGATGTAGTTGAAATTAATCTCCTTGAAGAAGAAATAGAGGTTCTTTCAGATCAAGAATTAGCGGCAAAAACCGATGAGTTCAAGGAACGCCTAAAAAATGGCGAGACCTTAGATGATCTGTTGCCTGAAACGTTTGCAGTTGTCCGAGAAGCCTCCAGACGCGTGTTAGGTATGCGTCACTTTGATGTCCAGCTTTTGGGGGGGATGATTCTGCATGATGGTCAGATTGCGGAAATGAAAACAGGTGAGGGGAAAACCTTAGTTTCAACGTTGCCTGCCTACCTCAATGCATTAACAGAGCAAGGGGTTCACATTATCACTGTGAACGACTACTTAGCTCGCCGAGATGCGGAATGGATGGGACAAATTCATCGATTTCTAGGACTCAGTGTGGGTCTAATCCAGCAATCGATGGCACCTCCAGAACGCCAAAAAAATTATGCTTGTGACATTACCTATGGCACAAATAGTGAAATTGGTTTTGACTATCTTCGCGATAATATGGCGACGTCCATCGCTGAAGTGGTACAGCGCCCGCTTAACTACTGCATCATTGATGAGGTGGATTCTGTCCTGATTGATGAAGCTCGCACCCCACTGATCATTTCAGGACAAGTTGAACGACCGACAGAGAAGTATTTAGATGCCTCCAAAGTTGCTCATGCTTTAAAAACTGAAGAACATTACGAGGTGGATGAAAAGGCCCGTAATGTTATTTTGACGGACGAAGGGTTTGTTGAAGCTGAGCAAATTTTGGGCGTGGGAGATCTGTTCAATCCGGAAGATCCCTGGGCGCACTATGTTTTTAATGCGATTAAAGCTAAAGAGCTATTCGTCAATGATGTGAACTACATTGTCCGCAACGACGAAATCGTCATCGTGGATGAGTTTACGGGAAGAGTCATGCCGGGGCGACGATGGAGTGATGGCCTCCATCAAGCAATTGAGGCTAAGGAAAAAGTCGAGATTCAAAACGAGACTCAAACTTTAGCAACCATTACCTATCAGAATCTGTTTTTGTTGTACAACAAGCTGGCAGGGATGACGGGGACTGCTAAGACAGAAGAAGCTGAATTTGAAAAGATTTACAAGCTGGAAGTGACGATTGTACCGACCAATCGTCCTAACTGTCGCCACGATATTTCTGATGTGGTCTATAAGAGCGAAGAGGCCAAGTGGTTGGCGGTTGCCAGCGAATGTACTGAGATGTATGAACTGGGCCGTCCAATTTTGGTGGGAACTACAAGTGTTGAGAAGTCTGAGGTGCTGTCCAAACTTCTGCTGGAGCGCAATATCCCCCATAATCTGTTAAACGCAAAACCGGAAAATGTGGAACGAGAATCAGAAATTGTGGCCCAGGCTGGTCGCGAGGGACGAGTCACTATTGCCACCAATATGGCGGGACGGGGAACAGATATTATCTTGGGCGGCAATGCCGAGTTCATGTCTCGGCTCAAGGTTAGAGAATTCTTAATGCCCCGGATTGTGCAACCTGACGATAACGATCCGTTAGCAATGATGCGGGTGAAGCTGCCAGAAGCAGGGAGCCAAGGCTTTGGCGGAGACGGACAGCAAACAGGAATGGTGAGAAAGACCTGGAAAGTATCGCCCGAAATCTTTCCCACCCCTATTTCTGAAAAAGCTGAGACGTTGTTGAAAGATACGGTCAAGACAGCCGTTCAACAATACGGTGAGCAAAGTTTGCCTGAACTGCAAGCAGAAGATTTAATGGCAGTTGCTTCTGAAAAGGCTCCCACAGATGATCCAGTGATTCAAAAGCTGCGAGAGGTCTACAATCTGATCCTAGAAGAATATGAAGCGTTCACCATCAAAGAACATGACCAGGTCGTAGAGCGAGGCGGCTTGCATGTCATTGGTACAGAAAGACATGATTCACGGCGGATTGATAACCAATTACGAGGTCGGGCGGGTCGCCAAGGCGACCCGGGTTCAACTCGGTTTTTCTTAAGCTTGCAGGATAATCTGCTCCGTATTTTTGGAGGCGATCGCGTTGCCGGATTAATGAATGCGTTTCGTGTCGAAGAGGATATGCCGATCGAATCTCGCATCCTCACCAGCAGCTTGGAAAACGCTCAAAAGAAGGTAGAGACCTATTACTACGATATTCGCAAGCAAGTTTTTGAATATGACGAAGTCATGAACAACCAGCGGCGGGCTATCTACGCGGAGCGTCTTCGGGTCTTGGAAGGAGAAGACCTAAAAGAACGGGTGATCGAGTATGCCGAACAGACCATGGATGACATTGTCGAAGCCTATGTGAACCCTGAATTGCCGCCCGAAGAATGGAATTTGGAGCAGTTGGTCGCCAAAACCAAGGAATTTGTGTATTTGCTTGAGGATTTAGAGGCCAGTCACATTGCGGATCTGTCGATGTCTGAAATGAAAATGTTTCTGCGCGAGCAGGTGCGAATTGCCTACGATCAGAAAGAGTCGGAGGTGAATGAAATGGAACCAACACTGATGCGGCAGGCAGAACGATTCTTCATTTTGCAGCAAATTGATATGCTTTGGCGAGAGCATCTACAACAGATGGATGCTTTGCGCGAGGCGGTGGGCTTGAGAGGATATGGTCAGCAAGATCCCCTCGTTGAATATAAAAGCGAAGGGTATGAAGTCTTTTTGGAGATGATGACCGCTATTCGCCGCAATGTTGTCTACTCGCTGTTCCAATTCCGCCCCCAGAGACAGCCGGAACCGTCTGAAGTGGCTTAGAGCTCTAGAGCTTTCACTAAGATTACTGTAGAGGCAGAGTCAGGCGGCTTAAGATGCGTCCATCTTCGAGGGTAGCCAATTCCAGCCTGCCCCCTAAGTGAGAAATGAGGGTTTGGCAAACTTTAAGATGTCTGCCTGGCATTTTATCTAATAGACTAGGGGCGAGCAGATCGCGAGACATAGCGGCTTGGAAATCTTGGATAAATCTTGGATGAAGTTGCCCCTGATCTGTAATCGATAGTTCGATCCATTTGGCATTGACCAATCGACACCAGATATCAATGCGATCGCCCGTCTTAGAACGCTGGCAAGCCACTAACAACAATTCATACAAGACCAGTTCTAGCTTCTCGCTGGTTCCCGTTAACGTCGTGTTGGTGGTGAGATTATGGACTTGGGTCCATAATTGTTTAGCCTGAATCACAGGCTCAATTCGCTCCATAGAGCGCCGCAAAATGCTAGCTAAGGGTGTTGAATCCGGAGCGAGGTTAAGCTGCCAGTTTTCCGCTTTTAACAGTGAGTTTACAGAGTCTACAGTCCGTTGCAAGTAGTCTAGATGCTTTCTAGACTCTTCTGATAGGGTCGATGCCTGTATTTTTTGGAGGGTAGTTTGCAGTTGCTCCGCATCTGATGTTAGAGACCGCTGTTTATACCAATTCAGACATTCCAAATTGATCCATTTTCGTTGGAGTAATTGTGTTTCTCGAAGCGCCCGATAACGACTAGCTATTGTATGGACTAGTGTTTGGATGAGTTCGAGGTCAAATGCTTCATAGCTGTAATCGTGGGAGGTGCCGAGCACAATTGCCCCCAGGGGAGTCGGAGCGTCTAGCGATCGCAATGCCAAAACGATGACTTGGTCTAACCCTGCACTATTCAGCCATCGGTGAGTTTCGGGTGCTAGGTCTCGGACTGAAGCCTGAATCAGGTTATCTGACGGTTGTGATAGATCATCAGCAGAGGCAAAGAGCTGTCTCAGTAACGGGTCCTGGCGAATGGGAATCGACGATTCGTCAGTTATCGAAAACTCTGGGGAGGTGGCTTGGTAAGCAACAATTTGGCCTTGGTCTTGCCCAGGCACCCACAGCATCCCAGCCACGAGGGGTGCCTGGAACATTTCAGTGATCAGGTCTACCCCAGCCCTAATCAGCTGGGTCGGGTCATCTATTGTATGAAGCCTTTGTAATCCATCTTGGAATAGAGAAAATAGCTTCAACTGATGTTGCTGAAGCAAATAGTCTTGTTGTTTTTGCGCGAAGGTTCCTAAGGTTTGGGCAAACTGCTGTAAAAATTCTATGTCGTTGGGCTGCCAAGTTCGGGTTCGATGACTGCCCACGACCAAGATCGTTTTTGGGGTGTGGCTATCAGCCACAGTTCGGCAGACTAGCAGAGAACGCAGTCCCTGGCTGATCATTGGCTCCCGCCAGGCCAGAAACCGCAAGTCTTCTTCTAAGTCAGAGATTGCGATCGCACCAATATTGCGTTCTAACATCCGCGTATCCACATCACTCAAGGGATGTAAAGACTCCAATAAGGGTCGGAGCTTAGGGCTGTGGTATTGATACTCAACTCGGAACCCGCCCGTCCGCTCATCCTGTCGTAATAGCGCTAGTCGTTGGGTTTGCAGATGTCGGCATAGGTGCTCTGTTACTTTCCTGAGAGTTTTTGGCCAATCCTTGGATTCCAGCATCAATTGGGTAAACTGCCCCATCAGAGTGTGGGCCTGAGCGGAGACTTGAACAGTCCTTTCCCCTTCAGAAGAGATCCCTGACAAGCCAACCAGTTGAGCAGCAGTTTCAACAAAACGTTTCTCTTCTGACTGCCAAACCCGAGGCTCATCCCCCTGCACCGATAAAAAACCCAAAAGTTTTCCCTCGGCCATAATCGGTGCGCCCAGCAGAGCACGAGATTTAGTCTGCAGCATCAATCGCAAGGGAGCTTTGGTATTGACCATTCCTTGGGACTCACTCACAGCCACAATCTGGCCCGTTGATAGGGCTTGACAAAACGGCTCGATTTCAGCCACTGGTATTTGAGCCTTGATCGGTCGCCCCCGACTGAGTCGGCTACCCTGATCCGGTTGGTAGCTTGATTGCAGACGACAGCAATTCTCTTCCCAATCAAACCAGTACAAACCAGTAAACGTCGGATCTATTAACTCTTGGGTCGTTTTCAAAATGATATTTAGGCGATCTTCCCAGTTTGCAAGCGAACTCATGTGGGCAACAATTGCTGACAAAGGCTGCGACGGAGAAGGAGCTAGATCCACTGTCTCCTTTTGCAGTCGATGCAGAGTTACCCCCAAAGCCTTTGTCAAAATAGATAGCTGACTACTCTCTTCAGCCCTTGGATTACTGCCCCAATGAGTAGATCCCAATAACAATAGGCCCAAAGCATGATGGCGATGCTGAATCGGGTAGAGAATCGTCCCTTGAATACGAAAACGTTGAGCAATTTTCTGCCACTTGCCCATACGACTTTCTTCTTGGAGATTCATCACCTCGATCGGTTGCCTGGTTAATAGGATTTGATCAAAAAGATCACCGGGCAATACAGAATAACGCTGGTCAAAAACACTAGATTCTGCATGGGTCAAACTACCCCCCAAGCCAGATAGCTCAGAGCGATTAGCATCATACGCAGCAATCCATAAAAGAGGATAATTCAGCTCAGTCCGCAAAAATTGCAACGCACAATCTACCAATGACTCAACCTGTTCTTGATCAAGCAATCGCTCAATTAGGGTTTGGATACCCACGAGTTGTTCTTGACTGGACCGTCCCGCTCGCTGAATCATATATTGGCCTTTTCGAAGGGATGCAGAAACTGACACACGCTGAGTTGAAGCTAAATGTCGATATTCTTGTCATTCCTTAGTGTTGCCTTACAAGCCGCTAACTCTAACAATCCACGCAAAATTCCCGCACAAAAGCAGAAAACTTTACCGACCTTTCATCACGAAACAACTGGCTTTCAAAATTCTGCTGGACAGGTTTAGCGTGTCTTGCAATCTCAACCCAAACCTGGCAAAAGTTCTTTCATGCCATCAGCAATAAACTCAATAGAAATAGCTGTAATAATTAATCCCATCACCCGACCAATCACATTCATTCCCGTTTTACCCATAACCGTATCGACTAGCGGGGCAACGAGTAAGCTCAATAGAGCCAACAAAGAGACACTGACAATGGCCAAACCAACGACCAAAGTATGCTCAATTGATTCTTGAGTATGAGCATAAACTATCACTGTACTGATGGCACCCGGTCCCCCTAGCAGAGGAATAGCAATAGGAACAACGGCAACAGGTGCATCTGACAACATGGGAGATTCATGGGGGTCTACGGTTCCAGTTTTTGTCAGTTGTTGAGACTCTACCGTCTCTGCCCTCAACATGGATAAAGCAGTTAGTAAAATTAATAGCCCGCCTGCTACCCGAAAAGAAGGCAAGCTAATACTAAAAAAACCCAAAATTGCCTCTCCCGCGATTAAGGAAACTAAGAGAATGATGAATAACGCAAAAGATGCCTGCAAGGCTATCAGTCTTCTTTTGCCTGGGTCTTGGCCATCCGTCAAGCTCAAGAAAATGGGAAGAACACCCACAGGATTCACAATCGATGCTAGACCAGCAACTAGTTTTAAATATTCTGGCCAGTCCAACACAATTTCTGTACCCCTGTCAATTCAACATTCTATGGATAAAGGCTACGGTCTACACTCTTGATTGGAGCTTACAAAGCTGGTTCTTAAGGATTTATGCTCATCGAGCAGATTGCTATTCTGTTCCATTTATCATCTCACACCTAAGGTATAGACTGACTCCAAACAAACAGGCAGTGACTACCTCAGTAGCATTCACTGCTTTGGGACCAAGCTAGAGATTACTTGTTGTTGATATACACACAATTCTTAGAAGTGCTTGATACCTTGTGCCGAGGCCACTTAAAATAAAGCCTCAAGATGCAAGCGCGACTAGGTTACTGTAATGTGCAGCGCTTGCTAATGTATTCGCACATCTGGGCAAAGGAATCATAATGGCAGATTGGCAGGACGTTTCCGGTGGAGTTACTGCTCCTCAGGGATATCGAGCAGCGGGAATTGCAGCAGGATTAAAACCTTCTGGGGCCAAAGATCTAGCTTTGATCGTGTCAGATGTGCAGGCCAAGGCAGCAGGAGTATTTACCACCAACCAAGTGCGAGCCGCTTGTGTAGACTATTGCCAGCAGCGCATTCAAGCAGGACCAACCGAGATTCGAGCTATTCTATGCAACGCGGGCCAAGCCAATGCCGGAACAGGCCACCAAGGAGAAGAGGCTGTCCTCGCGAAAGCCAAGTCTACTGCCGATGCTTTAGGACTATCCCCAGAGTCTATTCTCATTGCATCAACTGGCGTGATTGGCGAGCAAGTCCCAGTCGATAAAGTCCAAGTTGCGATACCCAAGCTCGTGAAACAGCTATCGGCCCAAGGCTCAGATTCAGCGATGCAAGCCATTATGACGACCGATTTAGTTCCCAAAACAGTTGCCCTAGAAGGGCAGATTAGTGGGCAAACTGTGCGAGTAGGAGGTATTTGCAAAGGATCAGGGATGATTCATCCGAATATGGCGACACTACTCGTATTCGTCACCTGCGATGCAGAGGTGGAGCCGTCCCTCTGGCAGCAAATGCTCTGTCGGGCTACCAATCGCAGTTTCAACCAAATCACAGTTGATGGGGATACCAGTACCAACGATATGCTAGTGGCCTTAGCGAATGGCCAATCTCAGGCACCAGCTATTCTGAGTTCTAGCCCTGAAGCGGACCAGCTAGAGGCACTACTCACAGAAGTCTGTGTGCAATTAGCGAAGAAAACGGCCCGAGATGGGGAAGGTGCAACCTGTTTAATTGAAGTTCAGGTTCAAGGCGCAGAAGATCAGATGGCAGCCCATCAAATTGCCAAAACGATTGCCGGGTCAATGTTAGTCAAATCTGCGGTGTTTGGCCGCGATCCTAACTGGGGCCGAATTGCCATGGCGGCAGGTCGAGCAGGCATTAAGTTTGATGCCAAGCAACTAGATATTCAACTCGGCGATTTTACCCTGATGTGCCAAGGCACACCTCAAAGCTTCGATCGTGAGGCTGCTAGCCAATACTTACACCAAGATCCAGTCATTATCACCGTTGGGGTCGGAAACGGAGTTGGTGAGGGAAAAGCTTGGGGTTGTGATCTCAGCTATGATTACGTCAAAATCAATGCCGAGTACACCACTTAAAATCCCTTAGTTGTCACTAGGGTTTGATTGAACAAATATGTGATTGAGAACTCGCCAAAAAAGTTAACAATCGTTTATACTACCGTCAAGAAAGCAGGACGCTTGTTCACCCAGCTCTAAAGTTCTGATTTCTGGATGATAGTGTTGATCTAAGAACTTTGAGGTTCGGGCTTCTCTCCACCGAGAAGCTGGGCACACTAAGGAAGAGATGACACAATGAAAACAAGCAGATTCTGAGGGTGCTTTATGGCCTTTGACCCCGAAAACGCCAACTTTATTATGAGTGATTCAGAGGAGGCTCAGGCCAATCTCTTAATCAAATATTTACAAAATCAACCACCAGAAGTTCTGGCACGGGTTGCGAAATCCGTCAGTCCTGAGATTAAGCAAATCATTTCTCAAAATGTGCAAGGACTGGTGGGCGTGCTACCTAGCGAAGCCTTTAGTGTACAAGTGGTCACTGACCGCGATAATCTGGCTGGCTTGCTCGCCTCAGCGATGATGACAGGCTATTTCCTGCGTAAAATGGAACAGCGTATGGAACTTGATACCAGCCTACTGGGTAGTAGTCTTTCCTTTGACCAAGAGTCTGAAGATACTTAATCCTTAATAGTTAGTATCATCCCACCTTGGTTCTTGAATCTAAGAAACGAGTAAAGGATCGATAGCGGCAGAAGATAGCGCGATCTCGGTGCTCATTGGTACAAAATGTGGCGTAGGAACGCCGACCGATTGAGTTGTCAACAAGCCCAATCTAAACGATCGGGCTTGTTTTTGGTAATCGGTGTCCTATCTTCTCCGGTGACTCATTTGTTGTCGATGAGATGCAACAGTATATTGAGAACGAGATATCTCCCACCGTTCCAAAATCAAGCATAGCTTTGGCACAAATATCTAGTGAAATGTTTTAAAATCGCGCTGGAAATATCCTCGGTCATACTAAAATGGCCTTCTTGTCTATTCTCTAAACCCTCCATGTCTGAACAAGATCAATATTCCATCACTCCCTCTCGCAATACTGAGGAAATCTTGAGTAACTACAACAGCGATGCCAAGAAGATGCGGGCTAAAGTTGCCAGAGAACGTATCAAGGCTCGACAAAAGTTAGAGCGAGATGCACAGCAAAGAGCAGCGATTGAGAAGATTCCCCCAGAACATCGCTATGTTCCTGGTCAAACCAGCTAGATTTCAAGGTCGGATAGCGTCTGCACCAAGGCATCAGCAGAATCACTCCCTTCAGATGATTTGCTAGCCTAGATATACTTGCGATCAGTCTGCAGGAGAAACCAACTCTAGTGAGTGAGGTGGAGAATGAAAACATTGGGCATGAATTTGGGCATAGCTTTACTTGCGATCGCATGGCTATTACTCTCCGCTCTCCCTGCCACTGCCACCACCTGGGAGCTAGCGGCTGAAAGCGATCAAGGGCAGGTTCGCCAATATTTAGATTGGGATTCCGTCCACAGATCTGGACCAGAAGTATCTGTCGCTAGCTACTACATTGATCACCGTGCCGACACACCCCGCACAGATTATGTGACTGCCTATGATTGTGCCTCTAACCAATTCAAAGACGTGGAAGTAGATGGGCAAAAGGCCGACGACGATTGGCAGCCTTTAGTAGAGGATCCACTTAATGAAGCCATCCGAGATCTTCTCTGCAACAGTGCATCCTACAAGCAATAATTAGCCCGATAGGGGTTATAGCAAGCTGTAACTCCTTCATCCACTCAGCAGCAAGGTAGTGCAGTCTCTCGATAGCCAGACTCTGAAGCAACAAGCCTATACCCTGGGGTTTCACAAGATTGGAATCGTGGCGGTTGCTCAAACGCAGGCTCAATCTCCACAGTCTTCTCTCTCTCAATGGTTAGCTCAGGGGTACCATGCCGATATGGCATGGATGTCTGATCCAAGACGACAAGACATTCATAAAGTCATGCCTGATTTGCGCTCTATTATCTGCTTGGGCATCAATTACTACACCCCCCATCAACGGCCTCAGGGTGAAAAGTATGCCAAGATTTCTCGCTATGGTTGGGGCCGAGATTATCATCGCGTCCTAGATCGCCGCCTCAAAGCCCTCACTTCCTGGATGCAGGCACAGAATGCGCAGATTCAAGTCCGGTATTATGCTGACACGGGTCCCGTTCAGGATAAAGTTTGGGCCGAACGGGCAGGGCTTGGCTGGATTGGCAAGCACAGCAATTTGATTTCTAGAGACTACGGATCTTGGTTATTTCTCGGAGAAATTCTCACAAACCTAGATCTAGAGCCCGATCAACCCCATACCCAGCATTGTGGTAGCTGTACCCGCTGTATGACCGCCTGTCCTACTGAGGCTATCCGCCAACCCTTCGTGGTTGATGCTAATCGCTGTATTGCGTATCACACGATTGAAAATCGGGAGGCAGAACTACCAGAGGATATTGCGCAGAATTTGCAAGGTTGGGTGGCGGGTTGCGATATTTGCCAGGATGTCTGTCCCTGGAATCAACGGTTTGCCCAGGAGACAGATATTCCTGACTTCCAACCCTATCCTGAGAATGTCAGTCCCACACTAGCAGAGCTGGCAAAGATTACAGTATCGGAGCGCGATCGCAGATTTCGAGCCTCCGCCCTCCGTCGAATCAAACTAAAAATGCTGCAGCGGAACGCTACAGCATCTCTAAAAACCAACGCTCAAAAAGGGAAAGGCTAATTAAGTGTCTTTATTCAGCCTCTTCGCCTGCCCGAGCAGCCGCCGCTTCTTCAGGATGAATGCCTAAGCGGGTTAGGTTAACGCGGCCACGGTTATCCAGTTCACGGATTTTGACAACAACTTCATCACCCACCGTCACTTCGTCCTCAACCTTACCAACTCGATAATCCGCCAACTGAGAAATATGGATCATCCCTTCTTTACTAGGAGCAATTTCCACAAAAGCACCAATGGGAATAATCCGAGTTACCTTACCCAAGAAGACATCCCCTGCGGCAAATTTGCGAGTCATTCCAGCAATAATCTGACGAGCGCGAGACGCAGCCTTTTCGTCTACTGCAGAAATAGTGACGCGGCCGTCATCTTCAATGTCAATTTTGGCCCCGGTTTCTTCCGTAATCCCTTTAATGGTCTTACCGCCAGGACCAATGATCATGCCAATCTGTTCAGGATCGATCTTGATCGTCAACAGGCGCGGCGCATAGGGAGACATGTTCTCGCGAGGACTGTCAATCGTAGCCAGCATTTTGTCCAAGATGTGGAGCCGAGCGGGTTTAGCCTGATGAATAGCCTCGGAGATCACCTTCATGGGCAGTCCCGTGATCTTCATATCCATTTGCAGGGCGGTAATGCCATCGGCTGTACCCGCCACCTTAAAGTCCATATCACCCAAGAAATCTTCAATGCCCTGAATATCAGTCAGAACTCGCACTTCATCGCCTTCTTTGATCAGGCCCATCGCTGCTCCACTGACCGGCTTTGTGAGTGGCACTCCCGCATCCATCAGAGAGAGAGTGGACCCACAAACCGACCCCATTGATGTAGACCCGTTGGAGGACAAGACTTCAGAAACGACCCGCAGGACGTAGGGAAACTCTTCTTTGCTGGGAAGCATTGGTAGTAAGGCTCTTTCCGCCAAGGCACCGTGACCGACCTCTCGTCGTCCAGGCGATCGCATGGGTCGGGTTTCACCAACGGAATAAGGAGGGAAATTGTAGTGGTGCAAATAGCGCTTTTGGCTATCGGGATGGAGGTCATCCATTTCTTGAGCATCCCCCGGCGTCCCCAAGGTGGCAATGGACAACACCTGGGTTAGACCTCGGTTAAACAAACCGCTGCCATGAACCCGTTGAGGTAGAACACCCACATTGCAAGAAATTGGACGTACCTCGTCCAATTTGCGACCATCGACTCGGACTTTATCTTCAACCACTTGGCGCCGCATCAAGGTTTTGGTAATGCTCTTGAATACCTTGCCAATGGCTTTAGGACTTTCTACCGCTGCCACTTGCACTGGATCTGTTTCTGACAACTCATCAATAGCTGCCTTCACAGAATCCTTGATTTCATCCAAGGCTGCATCCCGAACACTTTTATCCTTTTCAAAGCGAGCTAACACTTCTTTAATAGGCGCAGTCACCCGCTCTTGCACAAAATTTTCTAAAGTTGGATCGGTCTCTGGAGCAGCTTCTTCAACCTGCTCGATTCCCAACTCAGCCATGAGTTCTTTTTGAGCTTTGATCAAATCACAAACCACTTCATATCCAAAATCGATGGCTTCGACCATATCCTGCTCAGCGACTTCATTGGCCCCAGCTTCGACCATGATCACGCCATCAGGAGAACCAGCGACCACTAAGTCTAGTTCGCCTTCAGCGATCTCTTCATAGGTGGGGTTGATGATAAAGTCATCTCCCACTAAACCCACTCGAACCGCAGCCATTGGCCCTTTGAAAGGTATTTTGGCTAAGAGGGTAGCTACAGAAGCTCCTGTGACGGCTAAGACGTCAGGCGGAACCTGATCATCCATAGAAATGGTTGTCGCCACAATTTGCAGATCATCTCGCAACCAATTTGGGAATAGCGGTCGCATGGGACGATCAATGAGACGGCAGGTCAGGGTTGCTTTCTCAGGTGGGCGTCCTTCTCGCCGGAGGAACCCCCCAGGTACTCGACCCGCCGCATAAAGTCTCTCTTCGTAATCTACTAATAGGGGTAAAAAATCGATACCTTCTCTGCCTGATGAACGGGTGGCGGTGACTAGGACTGAGGTATCTCCAGATTCAACTAAAACAGACCCACCTGCCTGCGGAGCGAAACGGCCTATGGTGAGCTTCATTTCCCGCCCGTCAACGGATATTGACTTAATAACTTCTGACATTAAGTGACTTGTCCTTACTTACTGTTTTTTCCTTTGTTTTTTCTGTGGCAATCCTAACATTGATAGAGAGCTGCTTGCTTGTAGCCATAGGATTCATCAATGTAGTGTGTTGATTTTTATCTGACTTGCAAAAGGTAATGTCCATAGGGCAAGTTCACCCTGTAGCATGGGTAGAAGATAACCGCCTTGACTTGATGTAATCGAGTTCAAGGAATTGTTTGTATTTGGACGAAAATGTCCGAGTCAATGTGAAGGCTTGATAGGACAATCAATTTTATTTAATTGACCCTTCATCCTGATACAACGGTCCCCTAACTACACTCATCTGCTCTTTGACTCAGTGCGGGGAAAATTTGTGAGGGATATGCCTCCGTACTGTATTGATAACCCAACAATGGTTTGTCCTATATAGTGTCTTCTTATCTAAACTATGGCCATATTGCACGGTAGCTGGTTACCTGCTTCTGTACAGGGGGATGCTAATCGATCAGCTTCCCAATCCACCACTTCAGAGCAATCGGCTTTGAATGGCAGATTTTTTCTTTGGGCTGAAACTTGGCGTAGCGCAACAACTAAGCAGAGCAATATTTCAGCGGAAATATTGCCTCATCCTCTGTCGATGGATGAATTGGAATTTAGCCAATTCCTGCAATCTTTGCAGACATCTCGACAACTGTCTTTGACCGATGCTATCCAAACAGCCTTGGCCTCTGTCTCCAAACGCAAAAAATCTCGATCGGCTAAATCTCGTGTCCAAGACTTGGCTCTTCTAGAATCTGTGCAGTGGAGCTCACAAATGGTTGTCATGCCGGCCTTGGTTGAGACAGAACAACCTGTCCCCCTCCATTCTTCATCAGTACTAGATCCTGATACGACCTCGCAACTTTACCCATTTTGGGTGCAGGGATTGGGGTTGTCTCCCGCTCAAACCCTCGAGTTTTTGACCGCGCTGCCTCTCCATTCCAACACGGTAGAAGAAACTTTTCTGGGGGCAGAACTGTTATTTTGGAGCCACGCCGCCCGGTGGGGACTCGATTTACTAACTCGGGCAAAATTTGTTCCTGGCATTATTGCTCATGCGGTGGATACTTGCCAATTTTACTGGCAGCCTCTTCTCGATAGTGCGACCGACCGACAACGGTTTCAACAATTTACCAAAGGGATGCCGCAAACTTGCCAGTTCTACCAGAGGGAAGACTCATCTTATCCCTATGTGGGCTTACCCCCAGCGGCAGGACAGCTCTTAACAGATTTTTTGACCCATATTGTCGATCAACAAGTACGTCAAAGCATCGATGATGACTTGATCAATTCCATGCATAAGGCGGGAATTCATTCTGCTTTTGGGCAATGGCTACCGGCACTGGGTCCGATGGCACCCATACTTATAGATGCTGAAAACTGCACCACCTGGGTATCGACGCTGCACCACTGGCTCCAGCCCATTGAGCAAAGCTTGCAAGCGCAACAGTATCGACCTTGTTTCTATCTGCAACCACCGACTGGCAATACGACAACCTGGAAAGTAGAGTACTTCCTGCAAGCGGTCGATGACCCGGCTTTTCTGGTGACAGCTGATGTAGTTTGGAATACAACTACCGAGCAGCTTGAGTATCTCGGTCGCACAATTGAACGACCTCAGGAAACACTGTTGAAAGCGCTGGGCCTAGCTTCACGAGTTTATCCTCTCTTGGAGGAAAGCTTGCAAGGGGCTCGCCCCACACAATTGCAGCTAACCCCCACGCAAGCCTATGACTTCATCAAAGCAGCGGCTTGGCGACTAGAAGACAGCGGATTTGGGGTGATGCTGCCCCCCAGTTTGTCGAACCAAAATGCTATGGCTAATCGGTTGGGGTTGCAAATCAAGGCAGCTGCTCAATCCCAAGCTGCTGCTTCTATTGGTCTGGACAGTTTACTAAACTTTCAATGGGAGCTGGCCATTGGCGGCCAAACCCTGAGTAAGTATGAGTTTGATCAACTGGTTGCTCAAGGATCGCCTTTGGTCGAGATTAATGGTGAGTGGGTGGAATTTCGGGCTCAGGATGTAAAGGCAGCCCAAAAATTCTTTGCCTCGCGCCAAAATAAAACCGGACTGTCCTTAGAAGATGCACTGCGCATTAGTACAGGAGATACCCTGACCATCGACAAACTACCTGTGGTCAGTTTTGAAGCATCTGGCTCCTTGGAGGCATTACTGACGACTCTAAATGGTAATCAGACCTTAACAGAAATAACAGAGCCTCCTGGATTTAAGGGAACTTTGCGGCCTTACCAAGCCCGGGGAGTGGGTTGGCTGACTTTCCTAGAACAATGGGGGTTAGGGGCTTGTTTAGCTGACGATATGGGTTTGGGCAAAACGGTACAGTTTATTGCCTATCTGCTGCATTTAAAAAATGAAGGTCGCTTATCAGGCCCTACGCTATTGGTTTGTCCGACCTCTGTGCTAGGGAATTGGGAACGGGAGGTACATCGATTTGGCCCCAAATTGAAGCTGATTGTGCATCATGGGCCTGGGCGATCGCAAGGCAAAGCCTTCCTCAAAAAAATCAAATCTTTGGATCTAGTGATCACCAGTTATCCCCTGATCTATCGGGATGAGAAAACCTTATCGGCCCTGACTTGGCAGGGATTAGTCCTAGACGAAGCCCAAAATATCAAGAATCCAGATGCTAGACAGTCTAAAGCTGTTCGCAATTTACAAGCCAAAGTTCGAATTGCCCTTACAGGAACGCCCTTAGAAAACCGACTTACAGAACTGTGGTCCATCTTAGATTTTCTCAATCCAGGATATTTGGGACCAAAGCCATTCTTTCAGCGGCGATTTGCGACACCCATTGAACGCTACGGGGATACCGCATCTCTGACTACGTTGCGATCGCTCGTCCAGCCTTTCATTCTCCGTCGCACCAAAACAGACAGTGACATTATCCAAGATCTGCCTGAAAAGCAAGAAATGACCGTCTTTTGTAGTCTGACCCCCGAGCAAGCCAATCTCTACCAAACTGTTGTTCAAGAGTCTCTAGATGCAGTTGATGCAGCCAAAGGCATCCAACGTCGGGGCATTATTCTAGCGACGCTGGTCAAACTCAAGCAAATTTGTAATCATCCTGCCCAGTTTTTACACGAAGAAACTTTAGACCCAGATCTACAGCGCTCTGGCAAACTCAAACGTCTGCAAGAGATGCTGGAAGAACTGTTGGACGAGGGCGATCGCACCCTGATCTTTACCCAATTTGCTGAGCTAGGAAAGTTACTCCAGAAGTATCTACAATCTACCCTGCAGCAGGAAACGCTGCTGCTGTATGGGGGAAGTAGCAAAAAACAACGAGAAGCCATGATTGATCGCTTCCAGCATGATCCCCAAGGTCCACGGATATTCATTTTGTCCCTCAAAGCAGGGGGGGTAGGACTGAATCTCACCCGTGCCAACCATGTCTTTCACTTCGATCGCTGGTGGAATCCTGCTGTAGAAAATCAGGCAACAGACCGAGTGTTTCGGATTGGTCAGACCCGAAATGTCCAAGTCCATAAGTTTGTTTGCACCGGCACCTTAGAAGAACGCATTCACGAGCAGCTAGAAAGCAAAAAAGCTTTAGCAGAGCAGGTTGTGGGTGCAGGCGAAAGTTGGCTAACAGACTTAGATACCGATCAACTCCGCAACTTACTCTTGCTAGACCGCAATGCCGTTATCGATGAGGAAGGAGACTAAGATATCAGCACAGTGTCTTAGCTCACTCTATGACTTATAGTCATAGAGAGTTTCTGATTAGGGGAGTCTGTAACATCCCAGTTTTTACGAATGAGATTGACTAAATCTTGCATTTCTGTTGCCAACATTATTGAGTATATTTGCAGGCCCATGCATTCATTCCCGGATCTGATTTGCTGTTTGCGCGTGATGGTTATCAACTGTGCCTGAATCAATTTTATTGACTGACTTGAAGAGAAAAATTCTTGATCGGACTGCCGTTGTGGGTGTGGTTGGTCTAGGTTATGTGGGATTGCCCTTTGCCGTTGAAAAGGCAAAAGTCGGCTTTCAGGTAATTGGGATTGAGCAAAATCCTCTCCGGGCTGAGCGGGTCAATTCGGCAGAAAATTATATCAATGATGTCGATCCTGATGAACTTGAAGCAGTTGTCGCCAGTTGTCAATTAAGAGCTGTTATTGGGTTTGAAACGGTACCCAAAATTGATGTTTTGGTAATTTGCGTACCGACGCCCTTGTCCAAAAATATGACACCTGATCTGTCTTATGTAGAGAGTGTGACGCGAGGGATTGCAGATCAGCTCCGTCCCGGTCAGTTAATTACCCTGGAATCAACGACTTATCCAGGCACAACAGATGAAGTGATTCGGCCCCTTTTAGAAGCTAAGGGATTGATCCAAGGTGAAGATTTTTTCTTGGGGCATTCACCTGAGCGCGTTGATCCAGGCAATAAACGGTATACCACCAAAAATACGAATAAGGTTGTTGGTGCATCCGATCCTGCTTCTTTAGAAGTCGCAATGCTGTTTTACCAGCAAACGATTGACCATGTGGTGCCGGTGGGGAGTGCTAAGGCTGCTGAGTTAGTGAAAGTCTTTGAAAATACCTTCCGAGCCGTGAACATTGCCTTGGTGAATGAGTTGGCGATGTTATGCGATCGCATGGACTTAAACGTCTGGGAAGTTCTAGATGCAGCCAATACCAAGCCGTTTGGGATTATGCCTTTTTATCCAGGACCAGGGGTGGGGGGCCATTGCATCCCCATTGACCCTCACTATTTAGAGTGGAAAGCGAAGGAGTTCAACTTTGAAACCCACTTTATTGCGTTAGCGGGTGAAATCAACCGTCGGATGCCAGAGTTTGTCAGGGACAAGACGCTACGGGCTCTGAACAAAGTGGGAGTAGCACCGTCAAAGTCAAAGGTATTGGTGATGGGGGTTGCTTACAAAAAGGATCTGGGGGATTGGCGAGAGTCACCATCGATACAAATTATTGAAAATCTGTTGTCTGACTCGGTAGCGTTGGACTATCATGATCCCTTCGTGCCAAATATTTTAGTCCAAGGACAAGAAATGACGTCGATAGATCTGGATGCTACAGCGATAGATCAATATGATTTAGTTGTGATTGCCACTGATCATACGACGATTGACTATGGGCAGCTGGTGGAAAAATCCCAGGCAGTGCTAGATACTCGTGGCATTACGCGTCGGCTGCCCAACGCCCAAAATCCCTCATTTCAATCAAAAGTAACGCTACTCTAATCCCTGAGAAAACAGCAAACCCTTATGAAAAAAGTTGTTGTCGTTGGTGCCGGAAACTGGGGAAAGAACTTAGTTCAAAATTTTTATGACCTCGGGGCGTTAGCGGGTGTTGCTGATGTCAGTCCAGATTTGCGACAGAAAGCAGCAGCGACTTGTCCGGGAATTCAGCTCTATGAGGATTACCGAGAGGTATTAACAACCGATGTTTCGGCTATGGTGTTTGCAACGCCTGCCCCAACCCATTATCGCTTTGCTAAAGCTGCGTTAGAGGCAGGGAAGGACGTCTTCATCGAAAAACCGATGACGCTGAATACCCAGGAAGCCAAAGCGCTAGCAGAAGCTGCGGATCAACAGAATCGGATCTTAATGGTGGGACATTTGTTGCTATATCAACCTGCGATCGCCTGGATACGCGACTACTTATCTAGTGGCAAAGCCGGTAAAGTTTGGCATGTGATGGCTCAACGAGCAAAGCTGGGCCGAGTTCGCAGCCAAGAAAATGTATGGTGGTCGTTTGCCCCCCATGATGTATCTGTCGTACTTGATTTGCTTGGTAATCCTCAACTCAAAGGGGTTCAAGCCAGCGGTCATGCCATGCTTCGACCCAAGGTCGAAGACAACGTCCATGTCGATTTAACCTTTGACAAGGGTCAAACGGCTCATATTCATGCCTCTTGGTATCATCCCCTCTTACAGCGGTCTACAACCATCATTGCCGAACAGCAAATGCTGGTTTATGACGAAGTGACTCAGCAAATAACTGTTTACGAGAAGTCTGTAGATGCCAATCTCAGTAACGTCGATCAGGGGTCTTGGGTGGCCGATGTAGCTACTACTCAACCCCTCCAACTAGAGTGTCAACATTTCTTGGACTGTCTAGAAACCCGCCAACAGCCTCGATCGAATGGTTGGAATGGGGTAGCAGTTGTCGAAATTTTAGAAAAGGCGCAGGAGGCGATGCGTGGCTGAGTCCACCGGAATAGCAGCAGACTACTTCATTCACGAGTCATCCTATGTCGATGAAGGAGCCGATATTGGAGCAGGCACCAAAATTTGGCATTTTTGCCATGTGTATCGCCAGACAAAAATTGGCCAGAACTGTGTTTTGGGCCAAAATGTGACGGTTGCCAACCACGTGGTCATTGGTGATCGCTGCAAGATTCAAAATAACGTTTCTCTTTACGAAGGCGTGATTTTAGAAGACTACGTCTTTTGTGGGCCGAGCATGGTGTTTACCAATGTCAAAACCCCTCGTTGTGAGTTTCCACGCAATACCAGCGCCGACTACCAGCGGACGTTAGTGAAGCGAGGCAGTAGTATTGGGGCCAATGCCACCATTGTTTGCGGCATCACACTACACGAAAGTGCATTTGTGGCTGCAGGGGCCGTAGTGACAAAAGATGTCTCTGCCTATGGCATGGTTGCAGGTGTCCCAGCAAAACTTATAGGCTGGATGAGCGCCTCCGGCGATGTTTTGGAATTCGATGAAAGTGGCTATGCTGTAGACTCAACGGGTACCCAATACCAACAAATTTCTGATACGGAAGTCCGAAAACATTAAGTGAACCAACAGGTATGAAAATCCCTATTCTTGATCTCAAGCCCCAATATGCCAGCATCAAAGCCGAGATTCACGAAGCCATTGATCGGGTACTAGAGTCGGGAGCCTTTATCATGGGGCCGGATGTCAAGCTGTTTGAGCAAGAAGTTGCAGCTTACTTAGGGGTAAAACATGCGATCGGGGTCAATTCGGGGACAGATGCTTTAGTGATTGGCCTAAAAGCATTGGGTATCGGTGCAGGCGATGAGGTGATAACAACACCCTTTTCATTCTTCGCCACAGCAGAGTCAATTAGTAATGTGGGTGCCAAGCCCATATTCGCGGACATTGATCCCTTAACGTTCAATATTGATCCAAAGCAGATTGCAGCCAAGATCACGGCCCAGACAAAAGCAATTATGCCTGTACATTTATATGGGCATCCAGCAGCAATGGCAAGGATTTTAGAGATTGCCCAGGAATACGATCTTAAAGTAATTGAAGACTGTGCCCAAGCGTTTGGAGCACGTTATGCCAGTGATTGCGTTGGGTGTGAGCAATCCTGTCATGCAGAGATTCTCAACAAGATTCGCGGCAAGATGGTGGGTGCAATTGGCCATGTCGGTGCTTATTCGTTTTTCCCATCCAAGAATTTAGGGGCCTACGGTGATGGTGGACTGATTGCAACAGATGATGATGCCGTTGCTGAACAGGCACGGATGTTGAGGGTGCATGGTGCATCGAAAAAATATCATAATGAAGTATTAGGCTATAACTCCCGGCTAGATACGCTTCAGGCAGCCATATTAAGAGTAAAGCTACCTTGTATAGATCAGTGGAATCATAGCCGTCGTCAAATAGCGGAAACCTATAATGATCTACTTACGGAAGTGTCTTGGATAGTAACACCACAGATCATCCAAGGCCATGTATTTCATCAATATACAGTTCGTGTATTGAATGGAAAGCGCAATTTTCTTAAAGAGCAATTAGCTGAACAGGGAATTGGCTCGATGATTTACTATCCAGTTCCGCAGGATAGATTGCCTGTCTATCGAGGTCAATATGGTGAATGTGAAGTGAGTAATTTGATGGCAGAGGAGGTGTTGAGTTTGCCTATTTGGCCTGAGATGACACGTGACATGATTGCTCAAGTTTGCGCTGTTATCCAGAAAACCGCGTCTTCTGCATAGCTATGAAGCAATCCGTTGAAAAGAAGGAAAATACTAGCTTTGTTGATGATGTTCTCAAACTTGTTACAGGAACAGCAGCAGCTCAAGGTCTTACTATAGCTGCTGCCCCCGTCCTTGCACGCCTATATGGTCCTGAGGCGTTTGGTGCCTTGGCTTTATTTGTATCAATTACCAAAATTATCAGTCAAATTTCTTGTTTGCGCTACGAACTCTCTATCAATTTACCTAAGTCTGATGAAGAGGCTGCGAACCTATTTAGTATAAGTATAGGGATTGCCATTGTAACTAGCATTTTAACAATTCCTATCTTCTGGTTTGGCCAATCTCCTATAGTCTTGCTTCTGAAGACTTCGGACATACAAAACTACTTATGGTTAATACCTCCAACTGTCTTGTTCTCAGGTATATTTTTGGCTCTCAACTTCTGGAGTTCTAGGACAAAGCACTATGGTCGCTTATCACTCGCAAAGTTCTTCAGATCACTTACAACCGTTAGTGGTCAGCTAGGAACAGGCTATGCTGGGTATACAATAGCTGGCGCAGGCTTAATTGGATCAAGTTTCGCAGGTTCTGCAGCCTCAAGTCTGGCATTAGGATATACAGTTTGGCGAAAAGACGGTTCATTTTTTCGCCGAAGTGTTTCCTGGACTGCAATGAAAGCAGGATTAAAGAGATACGCTAAGTTCCCTATATACAACACCTGGATAACCTTACTAAACACTGTTTCCTGGCAGCTACCTGTGTTTATGCTAGATATTTTCTTTTCTTCAAAAGTAGTTGGCTATTATGCGTTAGGTTATCGACTAATCAGCATTCCAATGAATTTGATTGGACAGTCAATTAGGCAAGTTTTTTTTCAAAGGGCTTCGGAGGCCAATACAAACAATGATCAACTCAAAACAGTTGTAGAGAGTTCATTCTATTACTTATCAGTTCTATCAATGTTTCCTACATTCATTCTACTCTTAACAGGAGAAGATCTTTTCCGCGTATTCTTTGGGAATAGCTGGTCTGAATCTGGCATTTATGTTCAGATTTTATCTATATGGCTTCTTGTCTGGTTTATTTCTTCGCCTATGGCAGCTATCTTCAGCATTATAGAAAGGCAAGAAATCTCCTTATATATACAAATTCTAGTGTTTGTGTTGCGCATATTTCCCTTGCTATTAGGTGGAATGATTGGAAACGCTCGAATCGCACTTGCACTATTCAGTATTTCTGGATTCTTTGCCTACGGATATATTACTTTTCTTGTTCTGAAAATTTCTAACGTCTCGATCAAAACAAGTATCAAACACCTTGGCAATATTTTTATAACTTGTGTACCTGGCGGAATTGTCATTATCCTGCTGAAGTTTGCAAATACATCTTCAACTACTATAGTTATAGTGGATATCATTTTAGTGATTTTTTATGCATTTATAGCTAAGAGAAAGCTCAAAAAAGTGAATATTGGGGTTGGTCAGACTTAACGAAAAGTGCAATTAACTTTTGTTTTATTCATTAGTTTTACATCAAAAAGCTATAAAGGATATCTCAATATATCTTACATCTGGCCTGAAACTCACAAAATAAGCAGGATAGGTAATAGTTCCAAAACTTTGCATACGACATAGAAGGTAACTTGAGAGTTGAACTTCTATAAACTTACGCCACCTAGAAAGCCTATATGCTGACTATTTACCCTCAACTAGATTATCAATAGAAAAACAAGGTTCCCTCATACTGATTAAAACAAAGAATTAATAAGAATTATGGATATTGAAAATTTCTTGAGATACTTGAGATCGCGTCTAAGCGAAGAATTAAATGAATACAAAAATTTTCGCAAAATACGATATTCAAAAGCCAAACAAGCGATTCAAAGTAAATGCCAAATTTGTGATATTCAATGTATTTTTGTTTTATCGCCAGGGAGAAGTGGAACGAAATGGCTAACAAGCATAATAGCAGAAAATACGCCTTTTCTCTGTCATCATGCTCCCAAGCCTTGCCTAGCATCATCAGGCTTTATATTCCACCAAGGAATAGTTTCCAACAATGCAATTAGGCTAGCCTTTTATTCATCAAGAGAGCCATATCTACTCGCAGCAGCAACATCTGGTTTAACTTACTTTGATGCAGACTGCAAAAATCTTCCCTTCTGTCTAGAGATTGCTCAGCTTTTGCCAAACTCAAGATTTATACACTTGGTTCGCCATCCATATAGTTTTATTAGAAGTGGATATAGTAGAGGTTACTACCGTCATCTCTCACCAGAGCTTTGGGGACATTTAGAGCCAAATCCTAATACTAATATCCCTTGGACAAAGATGAACCACTTTGAAAAAATTGCCTGGTTTTGGAATGAAGCCAACCAAATTTCTGAAAAACTCAAAACCAACTTAACTTCTAAGCGAACAATAACTATTATTTCTGAGAATATGTTCAGAAATTTAAACTATCTAAAAGATACTCTATCTCAACTAGAAATTGAATTTGGGAACGAGATCTTCAACAGGCCAATTCCATCGCCACAAAATACACAGCCATACTCACTACTGTCTAGTCAAGATAGGAACGACATAGAATCAGCCGTAAATCAATATTGTTCAACGCTAACTCTATACTACGATGAAGCTGAAACTAAAAAGATTTTGAAGACTCTATCATAACGCTCTTCAATGACTCTAGGTAGAGAATATTTGCAACAACCATTTTTCGTGCTTCATGACCTATACTTCGAAGAAACTTTTAACGATAAAACGTCATTACAGATTTTATCTGGCCAAAGTGACACAAGAGCGATAACCATATCAAGTATCAATTTGTAGATCAGACTAATTAGTTGCTACTTAGGCTTAAATCATTGTGTTGAGAATCAAAGCATGACTTCATCTAGAGCTATGTTTTAAGCGCAGCAGTATTCAACTCACAATCGTCCGTTGAAGAAAAAAGCCTCTCATCAAAAAATTAGTGAAGCTGATATTCGACAAATCTATCATCATCGGCTCAGGACTGCAACTTCAAGGCATACTGTACTACTCAAAGTCGGACTTTGTTGCAAAGCAGCTCGACTTATTGGCTGGTCTACTTCACTTTCTTTCTCTATTATTTATGTTAACAATATATATTCCTAAAAGTCATATAGCTGAACGGAAATATATTCTTTCAGTTGTATTTTGTGAATTCTTTGGCTGGGATATTAAATTTGTTATTAATGACAGGAGAAACACACTCATTACGATAGATGGCGATCACCGACTTCTCATCAAAGATGCTCTTTTCATTACTTCACCTACTATATGGTTGCATCCTAACTCTTTGCCTAAACAACCTCTGAAGAATTGGAACATAGATTCAGTAGACCTGCCTGCAACCACAGTAAAGTCTCTGATTCCTGTAGTTTATGGAGATGACCCCAGCAGTCCCAATTTTTTTCAGCAATCAGAAAGCGAAATATACTTAGGACTAGACATTTTTGGTTCTGCTTTTTTTATGCTGACACGCTATGAAGAAATTGTTAAGCATGATAGAGATGGACATGGTCGCTTTCCTGCAAGAGCATCGCTAGCCTATCAAGAAAACTTTTTAGATCGTCCTATTATCAATGAATATCTTGAAATTCTCTGGGCTTGTTTACTAAAACTATGGCCAAGACTGAAACGAAAAGAAGATAGTTTTCGAGTTTATCTTAGTCATGATGTAGATCGACCTTTCAAGTACGCATACATGAATCTTTCGGGCATAACTCGAAACTTTGGCGCAAGGACGTTTAAATATAAGCAGCCATTACAGGCTTTCGCAGGTGTCACATCTTGGCTACAGGTACAAACCAAAAACATGAAAGTAGATCCATACAATACTTTTGAATTAATTATGGATATCAGTGAAAAAAACAACCTATGCAGTACCTTTTATTTTATCACTGATAACACTGCTGGCAGCATTGATGCGGCATACAAAATAAAACAACCCCCAATTCGACAGCTACTTGACCAAATCCATCAAAGAGGACATAAAATTGGACTCCATGCTAGCTATAATACCTTCCAAAACCCTATTCAGACTAAGAAAGAATTCTGTATCCTTAGACAAGCTTGTGAAGGAATGGGTATTCAGCAAAAAAAATGGGGAGGGCGTCAGCATTATCTTCGTTGGGAAACACCAACAACGTTTCAGAATTTAGAGGACGCAGGACTTAATTATGACACCTCCCTCACTTTTGCAGATAGAGTAGGGTTTCGTTGCGGCATTTGTTATGAGTATTCAACCTTCAATCTTCTAACAAAGCAACCTTTGAAGTTAAAAGAACGTCCTTTGATTATTATGGACGCGACTCTTCTAGGAAAAAATTACATGAACTTGCATGAGGATAAAGATAAAGCGATCGGTGTTATCAAGAAATACAAGAATCTCTGTAGAATTTTCAATGGAGACTTCACCCTTTTATGGCACAATAACAATCTAGTAGATTTCTCTGATAGAGAAATCTACATTGAATCGCTTTAATTATTGAGCCCGAGAACACTTACAGATTTTTTTAGTGCGATATCTTATCTACCTACATGGCGTAATTCATAGAGAAAACAGATGAAAGATAAGAAGAGTGCGCTTATAATTTCATTTTCTGATCTCTCAAGAGATCCTCGAGTTTTTCGTCAGATTTTCTTTTTGAAAGAAAACTATCAAATAGCTGCAGCTGGTTACGCTGAACCACTCTCCCGAAATATTGATTTCTATCCTGTACAACCACCTCTAAGATCCTTTGCTTGGAAGTTTCTAGCAGCGTGCCAACTGAAGATTAAGGCATTTGATCAGCATTACTGGTCTTCGAGAGCTGTCAAAAGCGCGTTTAAGCAATTAGCGCAACAACGCTACGACATAATTATTGCTAATGATTTGAATACACTACCACTTGCCTTGAAGCTCAGTGACATATATCAGTGCAAAGTTCTGCTTGATGCTCATGAGTATACTCCTAGAGATTTTGATGATCGCTGGTCTTTCCGTGTTTTTTTCCAAGATTATTGGGAGTACATCTGCCGAAAATATCTCCCCCAAGTCAATGAGATGACAACCGTCTGCAAAGGCATAGCAGAAGAGTACCAGAAAAACTATGCTGTTTCTTGTCAAGTGATTACAAATGCTCCCTTTTATGAATCACTTGAGCCAAGTGAGGTTGATCAGAGCTGTATCCGTCTAATCCACCACGGTGGATTAAATCGCTCTAGAAAGATAGAGAACATGATTTTTCTGATGGATTTGTTGGATGATCGCTTCAGACTGGATTTTATGCTCCTTTCAAAAAATCAAAGTTCCCTACAGCAACTGAAAGATCTGGCTCGGAATCGAAAAAGAATTCAGTTTCGAGATCCAGTCCCAATGCCAGACATATCTCGAACTATTAATGAGTACGACATTGGCTTGTTCCTTTTATGGCCTGCTGCATTTAGTTACCGACTGGCTTTGCCAAACAAGTTGTTTGAGTTCATCCAGGGTCGGTTAAGTGTTGCAATATGGCCATCACCAGAAATGGCAAGAATCGTCAATCAATATAATTGCGGTGTAGTAGCAGAAGACTTTACAGTTGAAGCAATGGCTGAGAGATTAAACGGACTTTCTGTAGAAGACATTAAGAAGTTCAAGCAATCTTCCCATCAAGCAGCAAACACGCTCTGTGCTGAGACGAATCATCAGATATTCCTAGGCGCAGTGGAAAAATCACTAAGAGTGACTACGTAGATTGATAATAGCAAATTATCTTACTATTGTTATTGCTCATCCCTAGCTTATCAAATCAGCAAATGTTTCCCATACCCTCATTCAGCCAGATAGTACGAGATTTTTATCCATGCTAGACAGCACTATACTCACAATATGCTTGATATTTCTCTAAAGCACTCTAACATTGAAGCGTTGATTTCGGGATGGAAGGGGAACAAGAATGCACCTTGAATATTTACCAATGCTAATAATATGTGCTCATTTTTTACTGCTATACTCTTCGCTAATACACGAGCATGAAAATTCTTCATCTAACTGCAGTTAGAGAATTAACACAAGGCCAACGCAAGCAGCTTTCCTATGAGTATCAAGCGAGTAAGACACTTAGTCTGAAATGGGATACGATAGCTCTACACACTTCATCACCTCAAACCCCATTTGAAAAGCAATTTCCTTTCCTTTTCAGGATGCTTTTTTTAAGATCTTTGTATGCTTGGTGGCTGCTTTTGAGAGTAAAAAACAAGTATGACATTGTCCTTCAAAGACATATGCAGTTCGATCCATTTGTCATGCTATTCGGCTGGTTTATTCACAACAGGATATCTATTCACCATGCTAAAGAAATCGAGGAATTGACACTAACTCGAAAAAACTGGAAAGGTAAATTCGCTTCTTCTTTAGAAAAAGTTACGGGTTGGTTTAATATACGCCAAGTTGCTGGCATTCTAGGTGTCACCCAAGAGATTGCATCCTACCAAATTTTAACTCATGGTTTAGAGAAGCCTACAGGAGTTTACCCCAATGGCATTAACTTTGAGCAGGTATCAATTTTACCCGATCAACGTGGCTCTGAAATTGAAATTGCATTTGTATGTGGCAAATTTTCAGAGTGGCATGGTCTTGATCGCTTAATTGACCTCTTGTTAGCCAACACTAATTTAATTCAAAGCTATTCTATGAGAATTCATATAATTGGCCATATGAGTGAATTGCAATTAACAACCGTTGATGAACTAAATTGTTCAATTCGACGAAAGGTGATAGAGACTCATGGACATATAAACAATGACAAGTATTATAAAACGCTTGCGAAGTGTGATATTGGTCTTACTTCTCTTGCACTAGATCGAAAAAGTTTGGCAGAGGCTTCTACTCTCAAGGTTCGCGAGTATCTAGCTCTAGGAATCCCCGTTTACTCTAATCACAGTGATTCAGCGCTACCAGATGACTATAGATTTTATCGAAAAGGACCCTTAAATTTGAACGCTATAGTTAACTATGCTACCGAGATGAAAGATGTTTCTCGATCAAGTGTTCGTTCTAGCAGCGTTCAATATATCGAAAAAAGGGAAATAATGGAAGAAGTAGCAAACTGGATTTCAGGTTCATTTTTATAATTTTTTTCGTTGATTGTTTTGCATCTATTTTAACTAGACAAAAAAATATTTATATTTTCAAGACCTACTAATTTATTGAGCAGTGATATAAAAAATAGATGAAATCTTATTTAAGGTCACAAAACTGGCAACTTAGCTTATATATTTCGCTAGCCATCTTTATCTTAGCTATCCCTATTTTGTTGATACCTAATGACTGGATGGGGTATCTCCTATTTTATTTGTCTTTTCTAATTCTCTTTCTATCTAAAAAGATCAGAAAAAATCAACGATATTTTATCTTTATAGCACTTAGCTTGTCATTTCATCATGCTATAGCATTCTATAATTCTTATTTTGGCACTGTATCAGGTGGAGTTGCAGATCCAGAGACTTTTCATAAAACTGCTGTAGATTTAGCTGCCTTTGCATCATATCTTCCATTTAGTGTAGGCCATAAACTATACATCAACTTATTGAGTCTCATGTACCAAGCCTTTGGAGCTTCAAAGCTTCTAGGTCATGAGTTCTCAGTGCTCATGTATTCCATTTCTTGTATTTTTTTCGTAGAACTAATCCATAGTCTGCACTGGCAACGCTTCCAAGTACGTCTAATACTTCTGTACGGCTTGCTACCCTCAGCAATTATTCATAGGAGTTTGACGCAGCGAGAGTCCCTTCAATCACTCTTCTTTCTTCTATCAGCCTACTGCATTATAAAGCTAAGACAAAAACCTAAATTTAATTGGATTGCATCTTTTTTTATGTCAAGCATATGCCTAGGACTATTACATCACGGTTTGTTGTTATATGCCGTTTTTCTCATGATATTTGGGCTATATTTAGCCTTGAATACTAATAACAGAAAAAATGGCTTAAAAAACAAACTTTTCTGGGCGTTCATAGTTCTTGGAGTATGTACAGCTTGGTTTGCCTTAGCAGGAAGTACGCAATACGGAGCATCGCAAGTCTTGCTATCAGGCGATATAGAGTATATAGAAAGTTACCAAAACTATAATACAGATAGTAGAGCCTCCTACGGAGCGACATTAGATACGTCTTCTTGGTTTGGAATTATACGTTCCCTACCACTAGCTTATATTCACTACCTTTTTGCTCCATTTCCATGGCAAGTTGCTACCTCTGTAGATATTTATGCTTTTGTAGAGGCAATTTTTAGACTCGTGCTCATTTTATCTGCTTTACGCACATGGTATAAGCTATCTGGGCAGCAGAAAAGCAATCATGCTTTTCTAATGATTAGTGTTTTAAGTGTTGAGCTACTTTGGTGTGTTGGTACAAAGAATTGGGGTACGGCTATCAGGCACCATGTTATGTCGTATAGCATTTTGATCGCTATAGGAGGACCCGGCTTAAGTACATTTATAAATGGCCTATTTCCCAAAAGACAACATCTGAGAAATAATTCATATTGACTGAAAAATAAACATTTTGAGAACAAGCCAGCTTGGAGTATACACAAGAGAAAAAAGCTAGCCTAGCGTATTTATTGGGTTGATGTGTGTCAGCCTTCGTTGAATAGGTTTTTAGTGGTTTTGGTTAATTTTATTCTGAAAGCTGAATATTTGATACACCTTAGTAATAGCTGTAATACCAATTAACAAAATGGTGAATTCCTTCCTCAATTGGAGTCTTGGGTTGGAAGCCAACATCTTTCATCAAATCATCGATATCTGCATAGGTAGCAAGAACATCGCCGGGTTGCATGGGTAGCCAATTCTTTTGGGCTGTTTTACCCATCTCCGCTTCTATGACTTCAATAAAACGTAGGAGAGTTACAGGTTGGTGGTTGCCAATGTTATAGAGTTTATAGAGTGGGGTTTTGTTAACAGGTGGTTGGCGTAAAACTCGAACGATGCCTTCGACAACATCATCAACATAGGTGAAGTCTCGCTGCATTTCTCCGTAGTTGTAGACATCGATAGGATTGCCATTTGCGATAGCATCAACAAACTTGAAGTATGCCATATCAGGCCGTCCCCAAGGCCCATAAACCGTAAAACAACGTAGCCCGGTAATAGGCAACTGATAAAGGTGGCTATAGGCATGAGCCATGAGTTCGTTAGCCTTTTTAGTGGCTGCATAAAGAGAGATGGGATGATCAACATTGTCTTCGACAGAAAAAGGAACTTTTTTGTTATTGCCATAAACAGAGCTTGAAGAGGTATATACCAGATGGGGGATCTGGCTATGGCGACAGCCCTCCAAAATATTTGCAAAACCCACGAGGTTACTATCCACATAGGCATTAGGATTTTCTATCGAGTAGCGTACACCTGCTTGAGCAGCTAGATGTATCACGCCATCAAAGGATTGCTGTTGAAATAACTCAGCCATACCATTGCGATCGCTAAGTTCTAAATACTGAAAGCGAAAATTATGATAGGGCTCTAATTGAGCTAATCGAGATTTTTTAAGCTCTATAGCATAGTAGCTATTGAGGTTATCAATCCCATACACTTGTATGCCCTCTTGCAAGAGGCGTTGGGCTACATGATAGCCAATAAACCCAGCAGCACCTGTAACCAGAACTTGCATGGTCAATAATCTCCACTAATTTGAGTCAAGTTTCCAGTCAAGTTCAGCTAGAGCGTGTCATTAATCAAATTTGAAATAGTTACGTGAGCAAGAGGTCCGCCTTTTTCCATCTCGAACAAGTTCAGATTTTCAAAAGCCTAACTGATACAGTCTTTAACTTCTAGTAGATGACAAGCCTAAATAGACTCTCCCTCTCAATCATCAGAAACTTTCAATCTGAACCCTGTCTCAATGCCCGAATCCCTCATAACCAGTACTTCCAACGAAATTGTATACCCAATTACCTAACGTGAAAAGTCAGGTAAAGAACAAGCCTCGCTAGAACCGCTAAAAGCCCTGTTGAGCTAGGGCAATTTCTCAATAACCACTGGTAGCATTCCCTCACTAGCCATCACGGGACAATTTTGATGTTGTCCCTCAAAGCAAGGCCATGCTTTCCACTCAACTCATCGATGTCTCTGAGACCTTTTGACTTTACTTGGCTACTTCTAAGCCTTCTCACCAAACCTTGCGATGCCCATAGTCAGGGTGATACTCATCAGCGTTGAGATAGACGCTGGCGAGCTTCCCAAGTGCTTGTCCATAGCGCCTCCATCGGTAAACCACCGAATCCCATCCCAGACTTTAACTCACTCCCAAGCTGCTTGAACACCATTTGCAAATAGCAGTTCATCCTTGAAGCCAGCCCGTACTGCAAACCAATAACGACTCTCGCGTTCAATGAAATGGATTGTTCAGCCCTCTGACTGACTGCGGGGGAAGATTCTCGCCTACACGAGTGTAAACTTCGTTCTCTGCAACCATCACATCAGAGTCTGCTAGCACTGGGGGTGACCAGTTCTCTGTTTGGTCTGCTAGGCGTTTTTCGCAACGCATAATGGTGCTATGAGATTTACCAAAGGTACAACCTGCAACCCGAACCCCCATGCCTCCGGGCATTGATGGTATAGCTAACGACTGAACCAGAGGTGCATAAGCGGGCCATCGGTGTCCCCGTACGTTCATTGAAATACCGACTGCAATCCTTACACCGATATCGCTGAACTAATGTGCCATCTTGGAGCAAATCAAAGCCTCGCTTATTGACTTCCTAGCTCTAGCAGGATGGGCATTCCATAGATCTACTCAGGTCATATCGGCAGTATTATAGCTAGATCCTTTTTATGAACCAGTAGTGTCTAGATATCCAAAGCTCTAACTTGATTGGGAACAACGCTGTATTCGAAATCTTCAGATGATGACCACAGACACATGTAATGTTTTTGGTCAGACCAATGAATACCAGTCAGGCCAGAAAATTCGTCTATCTCTTGAACCATCAACTTGTTCCTCAACAGAATAAAAAAATTGTGCAAACGATGGCGAGTCGTAGGGCAAAAACACTATAGTTAGCGTGGACCAGCCTATCCCTAAGTATTCGTTGGTTACGACCCGCTTGAGGGTGAGGGTGCGTTCATATGTTAGTAAGCGTCAGACCGCTTGTCGCTGCATAGTCATCACCCTCACTACCAATGAGTCTATTAGAACCCTTGGTAGTCTGGCCCACCCATATATCGCTGCAACGGACATCTAAAAAAACAGTTGTTTTGCGGCCAGCGGATCTAGACGGATGCTGCTGAGCTAAACGTTATCTACCTATAAGCTGCTAACTCTACGCCAATCTAGGATTATGAAAGACATGCTTCGCGATATTATCCCTCCAATTCTGTGGCGGAACTCTTCAAGATTACGTAGGTCCCTGAGTGGCACGGTCTTCCTGGGGCAAAAATTTCAGTTCGGCGTTGAGCAGCCTCCAGAATTCTATGATCGAAATTACGAAGGGGCAAAGCATTACAAATCACACTACACCAACTCCCACTATTACCCGCTTTGGACGGTGATAGCAGATCGAATCCGCAATGCAGGTATCAAAAAGATTCTCGACGTTGGCTGCGGCCCCGGTCAAGTCGCGTGCCTCCTTCATGATATTGGGTTGCTCGAATACAAGGGACTCGACTTCAGCACTGCTCGTATCGCAAAGGCATGCACTGTCTGTCCTGAATACGAGTTTATCGTCGCGAACGTGTTTGAGGATAACCTTCTCGAGACTTACGACTATGATTGTGTCTTAACAATGGAGTTCCTTGAGCATATCGAGAAAGATATTGAAGTACTCAAGAGAGTATGCCCAGGCACGATAGTCCTCGCAACTGTTCCTAACTTTGCTGCCGCTGGGCACGTCCGCCACTTCGATAGCGTCAAGGATGTAGAAGTGAGATATAGTCCCCTTTTCAGCCAGCTCGAAGTAACTGCAATTCCAGCAAACGAGCGCGGTAAGACCTACTATATCTTACAGGGAACGCGATGAGTAATCTATTCTCAGCGGAATGAGACGAGAGGCAACTACATAGAAATCAGGCGACGGCAAATCGCATCGGTCCAGATAGCAGCAATTGTCTCGCCGTCGATCAACTTAATCGTTAGATGCCAACCATACATACCGAAGCTCAATCAAATTGCAGAGTGTTATTTTACGGAATTCCCTGGATGCCCTTCGTAGGTGGGATTGTAGATCAATCTAGCATGGACTTGTGAGAAATCCAGGTAAAAGTCTTTTTTCGTGAAAGCTAACGAAATTGACGGAATTATTAAAAAATTTATCTTTCCAGTATAATTTGACTGACTTTGCACATATTTAATTTTTAATTCTACGCTTTTCATCAAAAACCAACCCTATCGTGACTGAATGAATTGGCCCAAATACAATCACTTCACGAAAATAATGAATAACTCAAGTCAGAAGACTACTGCTATATTTGTAGCAAATCGTAGCTTTGCATTGACAAGCTCCCGTCTCCTACTTCTCAGGCAACTACTTCGAAATAACTGGCAAGTCGTAGCCGCGGTGGGTGTAGATGACTATACTCACCTTCTGATTAAGGAAGGGATAACTGTTGAGCCAATCGTTTTCAACCGTGGTGGGCTATCACTTCAAGCTGACATTCAGGCATTTTTCCAGTTGGTTAGGCTCTACCGGCGATATCAGCCTCAGCTGATTCATCATTTCCACGCTAAACCAGTTATTTTTGGCAACTTGGCGGCGTTAGTAACTAAGCAAACTAAGGTAGTCAATAATATATTGGGCTTAGGATATGCATTTTCGAGCCAGGGATATACCCGACAGTTAGCATCCAGGGGCTATAAGCTTGCTTTGGGCCGCAGCGCCATGACCATTTTCCTTAATTCTGACGATCAAGAGCTTTTTTTGCAGAACCACTGGATTGCTCCTGAACAAGCTAAGTTAATTATCAGTTCCGGTGTAGATACTGAGCGTTATCATCCGACTCCATCTAGTTCAAAGGATTGTCCTCGGATTCTATTTGTAGCTCGCCTGCTTTGGCAAAAAGGTATACGGGAATTTATCGAAGCTGCTGTCATTGTCAGACAGCAACTTCCCAATGTGCAGTTTCATTTAGCTGGGGAGTGGGATGACATTCATCCAGATGCTGTAGATCGCAACTATATTCTGCAAGCAGTAGCCGACGGAAAAATTGAGTTCCTTGGTTACCTCAAGGATATGGAGCAACAACTTCGACAAACGGATATTTTCGTATTGCCTTCCTACTATCGTGAGGGTGTACCCCGAGTACTGTTAGAGGCCGCAGCGAGTGGGGTACCAGTAGTAACAGCAGATGTGCCAGGCTGTCGCGAAGCAGTCGTCGACGGAGAAACAGGCAGAATTGTGCCACCTCAGGATTCTCAAGCATTGGCTAATGCTCTCTTAGATATACTGTCTGATCCTGTACGTCAAGAACAAATGGGAAGGGCTGCTCGCCAACGAGTTGAAAGAGAGTTTGATATTCGAGTTATCACTAATCGTTATTTAAATATTTATCGTGAAATTGGTCTTGAGGTGGAAATCTAGGCTAAGTCGCCCAGCTAAATATAGACAAATCAAAAGATGGCAGAAAATTCAAGACTCAATTCTCAACCCGTTATTATTATTGGCTCTGGTCGCTCAGGGACTAACATGTTGCGGAATATATTGACTGCTATTCCAGAAGTCTCGACTTGGCCTTGTGATGAAATAAACTACATCTGGCGACACGGTAATATCAGGGAATCATCGGATGAATTTACACCTGACATGGCAACGGAAAAAGTATGTTTATTTATTCGTAGCAAGTTCAACGAAATAGCAAATACAAAACACTGTAGCTATCTAATAGAAAAAACCTGTGCGAATGCTTTACGAGTTGGATTTATTGATCGAGTTGTTCCTGAGGCCAAATTTATTCATATCATCCGCGATGGACGTGACGTAGTCGCATCAGCCCAAAAACGGTGGTCAGCTCCATTGGACATCCCTTATATCTTCAAAAAAGCACGGTTTGTCCCTTTATCAGATTTACCACACTATTCTTCCAAATATTTAATGAATCGACTTGATCGTATAAAGTCTACCGAAGGTCGGCTGTCAAGTTGGGGGCCAAGATATATGGGGCTTGCAAACGACTTAAGCCAATACTCTTTGCCTGAAGTTTGTGCAATTCAGTGGAAAATGTGTGTAGAAAAAGCATCTCAAGAACTTAGTTTACTTAAAACTTCAAGAGTTCATCAGCTTTGCTACGAAGCCTTCGTTTCGAATCCTAAGGAAGAGCTACTGAAGATTCTCAACTTTCTAGACCTCAGTGTCGAGCAACCTATTATAGATGACCTAGTGAGAGGGGTTTCCGATCGCAGCGTAGGGAAATGGAAGCAAGAGTTGGACCCAAGTATAGCGAGCAAGGTTGATACCCTTATTCACGATACCTTACTCAACAAGGGTTACCTTTAGGATACTCCGATGCAACATGTGTTTTATCTTCAATGGGCTTACACATTCGCCTTTTAGATACCGTACGGAGTGCGTGTATGGAGTTGTTTGAGAGATGTATGATTCATGGCCTAGCTTATCTAGCTCACAAGCACGCTTGAAAAGATGCTTCGATTTTGGATTAGCTTTGTGTTGTTTATCTGCCAGTGGGTGGCTTATTCTGATCGCTTGGCTTCTGGCAAGTATCGACACCAAAAGCAATGGCTTTTTTGTACAAAAACGAGTTGGCAAGGGAGGCCAATGCTTCCAGGTCATTAAGATTAAGACGATGCGGCCCAATCAAATAGTGCTAACGACTGTTACTCAATCTAGTGATCCACGCATTACCTTGTTAGGTCGCTTCTTTCGTAAAACTAAGATTGATGAGCTTCCTCAACTGTTCAATGTTTTGCTAGGACAGATGAGTTTTGTGGGTCCGCGTCCTGATGTTCCAGGTTATGCTGACAAACTACAGGGCAAAGAACGCTGCATTTTAGACCTTCGACCTGGGATTACAGGTCCAGCTACATTGGCCTATCGTAACGAGGAAGAAATCTTAACCAATGTGCAAGATCCAGTCCAATATAATGATAAGGTGATCTACCCCCACAAAGTTCGCCTGAATTTGGAATATATTGACAACTACTCTTTCTGGTCAGATATTTATTACATTAGACAAACTATCTGCCATTGATGGTGATTTTTAAACCGCTTTTCTGAAAGAGAACACGTGTTGCCGAACAAGATTTTACTGTCTGCCCCACATATGGGGAAGCATGAGCAGAAGTTTGTTCAGGAAGCTTTTGATACTAACTGGATTGCCCCTGCAGGTCCGCATATTGACTTGTTTGAGAAAGAGTTTTGCCAAGCAATTGGTGCGCCCTACGCAGCAGCTCTCTGCTCTGGAACAGCAGCGCTGCACCTAGCCTTATATCTAGCTGGAGTGACTGCCGATGATGAGGTTTTCTGCTCAAGTTTAACCTTTATTGCCACAGCCAATCCCATCGTTTATCTGGGTGCTAAGCCTGTTTTTATCGATAGCGATCGCAACTCCTGGAATATGGATCCAGCATTGCTGATCGAAACCCTAAAACAGCGAGATCGGCTAGGCAAGTTGCCCAAAGCAGTTATTCTAGTCCACCTCTATGGCCAAAGTGCAGATATTGATCCGATCTTGGACATCTGCGATCGCTATGAAATCCCCTTGATTGAAGACGCCGCAGAAGCCCTCGGTGCGACCTACAAAGGTAAGTCTCCTGGAACCTTCGGCAAAACGGGAATTTATTCTTTTAACGGCAACAAAATTATCACAACGTCTGGCGGAGGCATGTTAGTCTCCAACGACCCAGATATGATTGAGAAAGCACGTTTTTTGGCAACCCAAGCTCGCGATCCTGCCCCCCACTATCAGCATTCTGAGATTGGCTATAACTATCGTCTTAGTAATGTCTTAGCGGGTATTGGTCGGGGTCAACTACAAGTATTAAGCAATCGGGTAGACGCTCGGCGTCATAATTTTGAGACCTATTTTCAAGCTTTAGGAGAGGTGCCGGGGCTGGAGTTTATGCCAGAAGCAGACTTTGGTCGATCGACCCGATGGTTGACCTGCATGACCGTTGATCCAGATTTATTTGGTTGCGATCGCGAGCACATTCGTTTGTCCCTAGCAGAGCACCAAATAGAATCTCGCCCCGTCTGGAAACCGCTGCATCTACAACCTGTATTTGCAAATTCTGAGTCTATTGGTGGAGGAATTTCGCAAGACTTATTTCAAAGAGGATTATGTTTGCCTTCTGGCTCAAATCTTACACCTGAGGATTTAAATCGGGTCATAGATGTCATTCAAAATATTTATGACGAGAAATAGACTCGGCAATATCAGCGATCCAAGAAACATCTAAGACTAGAACAGCTGAGATTGCACTAAGGCTAGGGTTCAGCTCCAATAACCACAGAGGAGCGTCCTGAAACAAGTTTTATATCATGAATACTCACGTTCAGCACTTGAATTTTTCTCGTAAAAGAAGCAAATTCAGCCATAATAGCAATTATTCAGGCATCAACGCTCAATTATTCGGCATCTATCTACCTACCTCAAACTGACCACACTTGAGACAAATTAGCCACTTTAAAAGTTTAGGGTTCTATCGTTCCTAATTATCGGCACCAGGTTTTCCCCAAGCTCTCCACAGTTTTCCCACAGTATTAACCTACTTTTCCACAGTTGATTGATAGTTTTCCACAAGCGTAAACGATAGGTTAAGGGCTTGAGCTCCTTCTGGGGAAAATCATAGAAATGGAAATTAGCTCAATCTCATGATTTGTCTAGCTTTCAGTTCACTCAAAATTCTTGAAGAAATGCATTGACATTCTCTATAGTTGATCGCAAGATAAGACTCCCAGCCTTAAGTGCGCACGCCCAATATTGAGCAAGCGTTGCGGCCCAAGATGTTTTCTGGGTTGCGACCGACTGAGCGAAAGTGGGCAGTTTTTGCTGTGCCTAGTTTTCTAGTGCATAGACCATCTTTGATCACCTCACTGTTCTCCAAGGGTTACTTAAGTTATGAGCACATCGATCAGCATCTTGGCTGACATTCCCGAAGATTTGCATGACGCTTTAAAAAGTTACTTAGAAACTCATCCCGATTGGGATCAAGATCGGGTATTGTCAGCAGCACTGTCTTTATTTCTGATGCAATATGGAAAATCAGATCGCCGTACTACTCGTGTATATCTAGACAGTCTCTTTAAGAAAGATGTGCCTACCGCCTGCTGATCCGTTTATTAGGCGCAGCTAGCGCTGCCAGTTGAAAATATCCTGCGACTAGCCCTGTATAGCCAATTAGCAGAGAATTTTGAAAGATCTAGTAATACAAAAATGTATCAAATGATACAGAACTGGGGTGCCCGTCACTGTTGAATCGATAGAATCAGGAACCTGATGAAATTCTGTTCAACTTTTCCCCAGCCATAACTCTTTTAATGGTCAGAAGCTACTTCAGTATCCGCTGTTTGTGAGAGACTGCAGTTTCTGCATCCAGGATCAGTTACTAGAGCAATTGGTTGTCCATCATTTATCTAGGAAACGTATTGTGGTGATGTCTAAGCCAGTGAACAGGAGGTCCAGAAACCTCCGCCGAAGAACACGCTTATCTCCTTTATGGCAAGGGTGTATTCCTTTATCAGCCATTGTTTTATTATTTTGGTCCGTTGCCGCTGTAGCCCAAGAGGCGACCCCCGCATTTGATGCAGAAGCAGCAGCAACAACACTAACCGTAGGCCTGGACACAGTCTGGGTTTTAATCTGTGCTTTTTTGGTCTTTTTCATGAACGCCGGCTTCGGCATGTTAGAGACCGGATTTTGTCGACAGAAGAACGCTGTCAACATTCTGACCAAGAACTTGATTGTTTTTGCCCTAGCGACAGTCGCGTATTGGGCAGTCGGCTTCGGCTTCATGTTTGGAGATGGCAATCCCGTTATAGGCACCGCAGGCTGGTTCGTGAGTGGGGTCGATAACAGTCCCGTCACCGGTGATGCCTATGCTGGCATCTTCAGTTCCTTGAACTGGACAGGTGTGCCCTTATTTGCCAAGTTTTTGTTTCAACTCGTGTTTGCGGGGACTGCGGCCACGATTGTGTCTGGAGCCGTGGCAGAGCGAATTAAGTTTGTCTCCTTTCTGATTTTCAGCTTAGTGCTCACGGGCGTTCTCTATCCCATCACCGGCCACTGGATCTGGGGGGGAGGCTGGCTAGCTGGCATGGGCTTTTGGGACTTTGCCGGTTCTACCGTCGTTCACTCCGTTGGGGGTTGGGCCGCTTTCGTCGGTGCCGCTTTCTTAGGACCTCGTTTAGGTCGTTATTCGCCGACTGGTTCGACAGCAATGCCGGGTCACAACATGAGTATTGCCACCTTGGGCTGCTTAATCTTGTGGTTAGGTTGGTTTGGGTTTAATCCCGGATCTACCATGGGTGTCGGCGATGGTTCGGCGATTTCTCATGTCGCCTTGACCACCAATATTGCGGCGGCATTCGGTGGCATTGCGGCTACGTTTACGGCTTGGTTTTATTTGGGCAAGCCTGATTTATCGATGGTGATTAACGGTATCTTGGCGGGTTTAGTGGGTATTACCGCTCCTTGTGCCTGGGTGACGGTGCCTTGGGCCGCCGTGATTGGTTTAATTGCTGGGATTATTGTGGTCTTTGCGGTGACTACGATTGATGGGCTGAAGATTGATGACCCTGTAGGAGCGATTTCTGTGCACTGTGTGTGTGGTGTGTGGGGAACGTTGGCGGTTGGTTTGTTCTCTCAAGGTCCTGATGGTTTGCTGTATGAGGCAGATGGGGGACCTGCTCAAGGTTTGATTCTGGGGGGTGGCTTCGAACAGATGATTCCTCAGATTATTGGCATTTTGGCTGTGGGGGCTTTCACTGTGGTGACTACAGCAATTGTCTGGACTGCTATTAAGGCGATTGCGGGGCTACGGGTACCGGAAGAAGAGGAAATCAAGGGACTCGATATCAGTGAGCATGGCATGGAAGCCTATCATGGCTTCCTCAAAGAGGCGTAAGACTTTCATCGCCACTACTTACTAGATAAAAAATATAAAGAAGGTCTTAGAGCTGCACTTAATTACTCTAAGACCTTCTTGTTTTGAGTTTGTCTAGGCAAGCTACCCTACTTTAGGGGACTTGAAATGGCACTAGCATGTTCTCCGGTAAATGTTCTACGAATTCACCGTATTTCGCTAGAACAATTACGAGCTCTAGGGGCCAGTCTGGCTCTAAGTGCAAATCATCCCAAGGCACTGCAATTTCCAAGCATTGATCTAGACCTATTTTTGCATTGTGAGATCTACCATGCCATTGATCATGGTCAGCAGCTTCTTCTAACCAAACATTTTGGTTGGTTAGATCGACTCCTAGATGATGATGATATCGATAGTTGAGGGGGCTCTGATCCGGAACCTGCCCCAGCGGAATCAAGCTATTGTTCATGGTTTGTCCAGGATAAAACCACAATAAATGTAGTTCTGGAGGTGAATCAATGCCGGGTCGCTTGCCCACTTGAAAATCAAACCGCATGTAGAAATTGAGATGATCTAGACCGTACCAGAGGCGTTGAATCGTACTGCTGCGATGCATTGTTCCTCTAGCACCAGCAATGGTAATCCGGCCAGCGTTGTCCCAGTCTTGTTCATCAACCGTACCGTTAATGAGCGGATGAATAAAACTGTGGGGACGGTGATCAGATGAGCCCTCGTGTTCTTCGAGGGGAGAGTGAAGATTTTCAGGAACGGGTTCTGCTAATGCTTGATAGAGGGCAATCAAATGCTCTCGAAAGAGTTGATCAAACATCTCATCCTGATTGGAAGAATGACCTTCTCCAAACCACCAAAACCAGTCTGAACCTTCAGCAGCGTACAATGCTTCCCACGCATCTGGGTTCTCCGCTTCTGTCGCTTCTGGATGGTTAGCAAGGGTTTGCCTCGCAGCAGTTAGCAAATCCCAGGCCCGGTTTTTGACAGGGTCGCCGATCCAGGTGGTGAAGCTACCGTCTACCCAGGACCCACTATGGAGCTTAGTCGTGGGTAGAGACTCTGTGGATGGAAATTCCTGTAGATATTCTGAGACGGTGACCAGCTTCAGATCGTCAACGTCACTGAGTTGCTGGTAAAGGTTTTCTAGAAAGGGAATGCCATCTCGTTCGTAAAACTCCCAGCAATTTTCGCCATCTAAAGCAATGGTGACTAGCCAAGGTTTAGCTAGAGCAGTGCCTTCTTCCGGTTGGCGATCTTTGAGGGTGTCTGCGATCGCATGCAGATGCCCCACCAAGTCCGAAGCCGCTTCCTTAGGTTCCATAGCACTGTAGGTAAAACCCACAAGGTCCGACAAACGGTGATCTCGGAACACAATAGAGAGATCCCCTTCATAGGTACTTAAACGATACGGCTGATAGAGAATTTCAGGTTCATACACATTCCCGCGCTCATCTCGATGGAAAAAATGATGCGTTGTCCAGCCCAAAACCGCTTCATCAGAACAGAGCCACTCAAACCCCTGCTTAGCCACATGGGGCAAAATACTGGGGCTGACGGACTGTTCAGAAGGCCATAGTCCCCGAGGCGCACGACCAAACCGCTCTGTATACATATCCCACCCTTTTTGTAAGTGGCGAGGGATATCTTCTGGCCATTGGAACTGTGCTTGCGGTAAGTCCATGTGGGGAACGGCAACCCGGCCCGCATGGGTATCTGCTAGCAATGGCAGGATGGGATGGGTATAGGGTGTTGTCATCACCTCCAGTTGGCCATCCTCTTGCATCTGCCGATGTTGAGGGACAATTCGGCTCAGAATCTGTCGTTGTTTCTCAATAATATCTTTGCGGTCTTGTAGATTGAAATTGCGGTCTTGCTTTAGCCAACGGGCAATATCGGGGTCATCCCAGAACAGAGGATCAATCCAAGCCAGGTTATGCCAAGCCAGCAGATCTCCGTAGTCTTGAGCCGTCCAGTTCTCTAGACACCAGGCTTCGCCCTTGTCTTGCTTTTGGCTATACAGTTCTGAGTAGCGAGGATGGGGATCAATCAGGGTTTGGTGATGGGCATCGAAGAAGTGTTGGGTGATAAAGCGATGCTGATCAGTTGTGAGCTTTTCAGTAGGAAGCATTGCAACTTCCAGATAGGGGTCAACGGCTGTTCCTGCAACGTAGTCTTCGATTTGCATTAGCAAAGAAGGCACCAAGTTAACGGTTTGGTGCAACTTAGGATATCGACTGAGCAGTAGCACTAAGTCCAAGTAATCTTTGGTGCCGTGTAAGCGCACCCAGGGAAGTCGGTATTGGCCCGTCACCCGACTCTTATAGAGAGGCTGGTGTTGATGCCAAATAAAGGCGATATAAAGCGGGTGAGTCATAGGTCACCGTATACTGAGGATTGGCACATTTCAAACAAAAGGATTCGCTGCATGGCATCCATCCAAGCGTTGCATCAAGAGTTGATCACTAAAGCTCGCTCAGCCACAGAAATCACCGAAGCAGCCCTGGAAACCATTCATCAATTAGAACCCAAACTCCATAGTTTTTTAGCTATTACAGCCGACCAAGCACTCGCCCAAGCTAAACAGGTCGATGCTAAGTTAGCTGCGGGGGAAGAGATTGGTTTATTAGCGGGAATCCCCATTGGTATCAAAGATAATATGTGTACCAAGGGAATTGCTACCACCTGTGGATCAAAAATTCTCAAAAACTTTGTTCCCCCCTACGAGTCTACAGTAACCCAAAAACTAGCCGCTGCGGGCGCAGTGATGATGGGCAAGACCAATTTAGATGAGTTTGCCATGGGCAGCTCTACTGAAAACTCTGCCTATCAAGTGACTGCTAATCCCTGGGATGTGACACGAGTTCCCGGCGGATCATCCGGCGGTTCAGCCGCCGCAGTGGCAGCGTCGGAATGTGTCGTATCACTAGGGTCAGACACGGGTGGTTCCATTCGCCAGCCTGCAGCGTTGTGCGGTGTCGTCGGTCTTAAGCCTACTTATGGACTGGTGTCTCGCTTCGGCCTGGTCGCCTATGCCTCCTCTTTAGATCAAATTGGCCCCTTTGGCCGCACGGTCGAAGACACTGCTATCCTTCTCCAGGCAATTGCTGGATATGACCCTCAAGACTCAACCAGCCTCAAGGTAGAGATTCCTGACTATTCCCAATCTCTCATTCCAGATTTAAAGGGTAAAAAAGTGGGTGTGATCACTGAAACCTTTGGGGAAGGACTAGATCCAGTCGTGGAAACAGCCGTTCACAAGGCAGTAGAGACATTGACTGAACTTGGGGCAGAGGTGCAAGAAATTTCCTGCCCCCGATTCCGCTATGGCTTGCCTACTTACTATGTGATTGCACCTTCAGAAGCATCTGCTAATTTAGCCCGTTACGATGGCGTCAAATATGGCTACCGTACCGAAGAACCGGATGATTTGATGTCCATGTATACCAACACTCGGGCAGAAGGGTTCGGGGCAGAGGTTAAACGCCGAATTATGATTGGCACCTATGCTCTGTCTGCGGGATATTACGATGCCTATTACCTCAAGGCACAAAAGGTCAGGACTCTCATCAAGAAAGATTTTGAGAATGCCTTTACTAAAGTTGACGTATTAGTCTGTCCAACCACACCAACGACAGCTTTCAGAGCCGGAGAAAAAACATCCGATCCACTAAGTATGTATCTCTCTGACTTAATGACGATTCCGGTGAATCTAGCAGGCTTGCCAGGTTTAAGCCTACCTTGTGGCTTTGATAAGCAAGGTTTACCCATTGGCTTACAGATGATTGGCAATGTCCTACGGGAAGATCAAATTTTGCAGGTTGCCTACGCCTATGAACAAGCGACTCCATGGCATCAAGAACATCCACAGCTCTGAAAATGATAGCGATTTCCAGATTGACTTCGAGTTTCACCCCCTTGATGGAATGCTTGGCGTTATAGCTGCTGCTAACCCTGTTGATGCGGTATATACCGACATCAACAGGAGAATAAACGATTGGATTTAAAGCGTTTATCTATCGCAATAGAATTGCCCACCATCATTCATCATCTATGAAGGCTTACTCAGGAAAACCTGTGCCTGGTGTTTGAGGACTAGTATCGGGGGCTGCATTTGGACCTTGCACATCTTCGTCAGGCTCGTTCATGGTGTCTGTGTCCATGGTCTCCGAGTCCATACTCTCCGAATCCATACTCTCTGAGTCCATACTCTCTGAGTCTTCGGATTCATCGGGAATTTCGGAACCCGGTGTTTGGGGACTGGTATCGGGGGCTGCATTAGGGCCTTGAATATCTTCACCAGGCTCACTCATGCTCTCTGAGTCCATATCTGACGAAGTAGGAGTTTCTGCATTTTCACCAACACAGCGAGAGTTTAAAGGAAAACGCTCGCAAAGAATTTCCATAATCGCGGGAGAAAGCTCTTCCGGCGCATCTTCAGATTCAGACTGGGCGAGGCTAGGGGTACTGCCAAGAGCACTCAGCATTAAGGTTGTGCCCAGAAGGCTTAAAATTTTATTTTTCATACAGACACCTTATAAATACGTTCTGTCAATTAGAACATCGGGTTGGAAATTACTGCATCTCTCTGAATGGAGAGATCATAATCTATCGTTGGGGAGATGCTAAAGTTAGGACCAGCTCTTTTCTGGGGGCTACTGCTAGTCTTTTGCTTTACACACCAGTGCTTAATTTACCTAGGCTACAGAGCTTTCAACAATCGTTAAGAGAATCTATCCCTTCTTTTCTCAGCGCTTGCATAGAAGTATCACACCTTATTTATGCCCCCAACAAAAGTGCTTGAGACTGAAAATACACGGTCTTAGAACTCATCTTGGTAAAAGGAATTAAGGTATGTTGGCTCGGGTATGGAGTGCTTCTTTAATCGGGATTGAAGCTGTCAAAGTTGGGGTTGAGGTGGATGTATCAGGCGGATTGCCTGGAATTGTCATTGTGGGCTTACCAGACGCAGCTGTCCAGGAATCAAAAGAACGGGTGAAAGCAGCTTTGCGCAATTCTGGATTAGCATTTCCTATGCGCCGAATTGTCATTAACCTCACACCAGCAGATTTGCGTAAAGAGGGACCCAGTTTTGACTTACCCATCAGTATTGGCATCTTAGGGGCTTCTGATCAGATTGATCCTCAATTGCTTGGAGACTTTCTGTTTTTAGGAGAAGTATCTTTGGATGGTGCATTGCGACCAGTAACTGGCGTTTTAGCCATTGCTGCCGTCGCTCAGAAAATGGGTTTTATCGGCTTAGTGGTGCCCCAAGCAAATGCCAGTGAAGCTGCTGTGGTACAAGGGCTATCTGTATATGGATTTGAGCATTTGTCTCAAGTCACCGCGTTCTTGAATGACCCCACTACCGTCGAACCTGCTCAAGAAACCGAAGTCGTTGGAACTCAACCTCAACAGCTCCTTGATTTAGAAGATGTCAAAGGTCAAGCTCATGCACGCAGAGCCCTGGAAATTGCAGCAGCAGGGGGGCATAACCTGATATTTGTAGGGCCACCAGGAAGTGGTAAAACAATGCTAGCCCGACGATTGCCAGGTATCTTGCCTCCTTTGGAATTTAGTGAAGCCTTAGAAGCAACTAAGATCCATTCTGTAGCAGGATTACTGAAGGATCAAGGTCGATTGTTGCGCCAGCGTCCGTTTCGTGCGCCTCATCACTCAGCATCCGGACCCGCCTTAGTGGGAGGTGGGAGTTTTCCCAAACCCGGTGAAATTTCCTTAGCTCATCGAGGAGTCCTGTTTCTAGATGAATTGACTGAGTTTAAAAGAGATGTGCTGGAGTTTCTGCGTCAGCCATTGGAGGATGGATTCGTGAGTATCTCTAGGGCACGGCAATCGATTACTTTCCCGGCTCAATTCACGTTGGTGGCCAGTACCAATCCTTGTCCATGTGGTTATTATGCAGATCCCATTCAGGCGTGTACTTGCTCACCTCGACAACGAGAAATGTACTGGGCCAAATTATCGGGTCCTTTGATGGATCGAATTGATTTACAAGTGGCTGTTAACCGCCTCAAGCCTGAGGAAATCACCCAACAGTCTCAGGGAGAAGCGTCGGCTCCGATTCGAGAGCGAGTGCAGGCCGCTCGTAATTTGGCCAGTCATCGCTTTCAATCTGAATCGGATCTGCACTGTAATTCTCAGATGAACAGCCAGCACCTCCGACAGTGGTGTCAACTCAATGAGGCTACGCGCCAACTCCTAGAAACTGCTATCAACCGACTGGGGCTATCGGCAAGGGCAACCGATCGCATTCTTAAAGTGGCACGAACAATTGCTGATTTGGCAAATACTCCAAACTTAGATACGGCCCATGTCGCCGAAGCAATTCAGTACCGCACCATTGATCGGCTGCAATAAGAGATGCCTTCGATCTTCTAGGGATAGATTGTTCAAATCAGTACGATGAAATTGAGGTGGCTTATTCTGGTGGATCCATCTCTAACCAATCGGGCAGATCTTCTAAGTTCAGTTTGTTGTGAGTTGCTAACGTCTCTCGATCATGAATCGAGAGCGGACGAGATGACTTAGACGGGCTGGGAGAAGATTGAGGGCTGTTTGCCACAGGAACAGGCAATGACTTTGGTAAAGAAGGGGTCGGAAGCTGTTGTGTTTGGGGAGCCGATTCCATCTCCTTTGTGGGCTCTACTACGGGCTGTTCTATGGGTTGGATAGCCTGAGATGTTTGGACTTCAAATGTTGCAGGGATAGCGACAGGGGTTGCATTGTTCTCTTTCAAGTGCTCCATGGATGCCTGAGAGTCCTGTCTGGCTGCTTCGACCAAGTGATCAACAGAGTCCTGTCTGGCTGCTTCAACCCTTTGCTTAGCTAAGATTCGATGGGGCAAGATGACGTTCTGAAACAAAAATTCGATAGTTTGGGACTTGAGCCAGCCCCGGGACACCAAAATTTCCCCGAATCGCATGCCTGTTAGTTCCTGATCGGACAAGACAACATCAACTTGAGCAGGGGATAACAAACCTGCCTCAATTAAATACCCCCCAATGCGTTTATTGTCAGGGTATTGAGAAGCCATGGCTCGACGGTGTATCGATAAATATTGCTCTGAGTAATCAGATAAAAGGTCAGAGGGATTAGTTTCATTTGTTATCTTGATCGGAGAAGAGGGGGCAGGCAAAGCGGGTTGTTCTACTTTTTGTAACCAAACCAACATATCCAGAGGATAGATCTGAGCCTGATACCCAGAGGTTTCTATACATAAGGTGCCATGCTCACAGTTAACATCGCGGATAGGGTACCAAATTCCTCGATGTAAGATCAGTAAACTCATTAATGCTAACTGTTTATCATTTTTTTTATAGCTCCACCATGTTTGCAAGAGGTCTAAGGAATCTGTAAAGTGGACACGATAATGGTCAGGAATTTCAACGGGTTCATACTCATAAAAACCCGCAATTTTTGACTGTCGAATCGGCAAACATTGTTGCTTGACCATCGCTTCATGTAATTGCGGCCAGAAGCTAGATTTATAACGAATGGAAGTGAAGCGCTGTTCTCCTGCCAATTTTGCAGTTGCCACTAGCCCTTCAGTTTTTGCTAAGAGTTGTAAAGTATCGCTAATGGGCTCAATTCTTAGGTCTGAGTTGGAGAGCAATGCTGAATGACCTGAGAGGTAACTGGATACAAACGCATTGAGGAGTTCTAAGTCATCCATAAAAATTAGGTGATGAACTTTGGGCTGAGAGGGCAGGCTCGCTCCCATCATAGTCATTAGGTTACCCCTATCGCCATAGGGAAAGAAACTTAGGCGGATTTCGACTGAGTTGGGAGTCCTGCTGGGATAGAAGCGATGAGCTTGCGAGTGTAGTCGGCATCGGGATGATGGTAAATTTGGTCGGCAGCCCCAATTTCTTCGAGCTTGCCCTGATTCATGACCATGATGCGATCGCTCATAAATTTCACCACACCTAAATCGTGGGAAATAAAAATATAGGTCAAATCCAACTCTCGTTGCAGTTCTTTAAGCAGATTCAGTACTTGCGCTTGGACAGACACATCTAAGGCTGACACGGACTCATCACAAATCACGAACTTAGGATTGAGAGCCAAAGCTCTGGCAATACAAATCCGTTGCCGCTGCCCTCCCGAAAATTCATGGGGATAGCGGTTCATATCATTGGGACTCAGACCCACCCGTTCTAAAAGATAGGCGGCGCGATCGCGTGGCTTTTTCCCACCTTGATCCGTGGCAATCCGATCCCCTAGGCCCCCTGCGATTCGCATTGGTTCCATAATGGCTGCCCCCACATTCATGCGTGGATCGAGGGAACTATAGGGATCCTGAAAGATAATTTGCAAATTCTGTCGTAATTTTCGTAGGTTTCGGCCTTTGAGCTGGGTAATATCCCGGCCCGCGAACCAAATACTTCCACTGGTGGGTTTATTGAGACGAACCAACGTCCTGCCCAGGGTCGTTTTGCCACAGCCCGATTCGCCGACGAGTCCCAGAGTCTCTCCGGGATAGACGTCAAAGGACACATCATTAACCGCCGTGACGTATCGAGATGTTTTACCAAACAGGCCTTTAACGGGAAAAAACACCTGGAGATTTTTGACACTGAGCAAAGGGGTTTGTTGAGTCAGCTCTGCTAGCCGTTCCTGCATTTGCAAAGCCGAGATTTCTAGCCTAGAACTCGTAGAAGGTGTGGGCGGCTGCTCTACAGGCAACGGTGATGTCACTGGGGCCCCAGGTAACTCAGCTGCCGTTGCCATAAAATCAGCGACGGTGGGCAAGCGCTTCAACCGCTGCTCGGGTCGAGGGCGGCAGGCTAGGAGGCCTCGTGTATAGGGATGTTGAGGATTCTCGAAAATATCTTGCACAGCACCCGTTTCCACGACTCGGCCTTGGTACATAACAGCGACGGTATCGGCAAGTTCGGCGACAATACCTAAGTCATGGGTGACAAAAATGATGGACATTTGGCGGCGATCGCGCAATTCTCGCAGCAAATCCAAAATAGTTGCTTGCACCGTCACATCCAAGGCCGTAGTGGGTTCATCAGCGATCAGAACGGCCGGATCGGACGCAATCGCCATAGCAATCATCACCCGCTGAATTTGGCCACCCGACAATTGATGGGGGTACCGATCCAAGTAAGAGCGCTTTTGGCGATTAACGTGCTTCTGAATTTCAGCTTCGCGAGGCGGGGCATTCGCTTGGCTCGCTTCCTCTAAAACAATTTGTTGCAACTCTTGATCGGGCGGGATGAGTTTGACCTCTTGCAGCAGGGCAATCGCTCGCCGTCTAGCCGCCGCCACCGATAGATTTTCGTGCAAGCGTATGGCTTCTACAATCTGAAAACCACAGGTATACACTGGATTCAAAGAACTCATCGGTTCTTGGAAAATCATAGAGATTTGACTGCCCCGGTAACCTTGCATGGCACGGATCGGCAATCTCAGCAAATCTACCGGGTCACTTGTGGGGTTAGTTTCTTCGTCTGCGGGGTCAGGCTGATTTTGGAACCAGATTTCACCACCCGCAATTCGGCCTGGAGGAGTAGGCACGAGTCGCATCACCGATAAAGAGGTGACGGATTTACCAGACCCTGACTCACCAACAACACCTAGCGTTTGTCCACGTTCCAAGGTAAGAGATACATCATCAACGGCATTAACAAGCTGTCCTTCGGTTTGAAATTGGACACGAAGATTACGTATCTCAAGAATTGGATCGGTCATAGAGCGACATTGTTAGCGTTGGCGGATCATTCACCGTGATTTTAGCAAGCCATCTTCCAAATCAGAAGGCTAACTGCACTTACCCTCTGAGAGATTGCCTCTATATCTGGGCAATAGGCTGATGTGCAGGGGTTAGAGATGTCTTCATTCTGAATTCCTGCTACCCTGATAACACAATTTGCTTTGGCAAGTCTTTTATCGAGGGAGAACAACAACCGTGGCTCACACTATTGTTACTGATGTTTGTGAAGGGGTTGCCGATTGTGTTGATGCCTGTCCTGTGGCGTGTATCCACGAAGGTCCAGGGAAAAACGTGATTGGCACAGACTGGTATTGGATCGACTTTTCCACCTGTATTGATTGTGGAATTTGTCTTCAGGTTTGTCCCGTGGAAGGGGCCATTGTCGCTGAAGAGCGGTCAGATTTGCAGAAAACCCCTGTCTGAGGCTGGTAACCGATGACCCAGTCTGTGACCCCAGCCTCAGATCAGGCGCTACTGTTGCACGTTGAGAATGTTTTTGCAGGTTATGTACCGGGCCTAGATATTTTGCAGGGCATTAACCTGAAGCTATTTGCTGGAGAAATTATCGCCATTATTGGTCCGAATGGCGCTGGCAAATCAACCTTAGCCAAGACTATATGTGGTTTATTGTCTCCTCACACTGGTACGATTCACTGGCGCGGACAGAATATTAGTGGCCGCAAGCCCAATGAAATTGTGACTCAAGGGGTTTGCTATGTTCCCCAATTGTCCAATGTTTTCCGTACTCTCACTGTCGAAGAGAATTTGGAGATGGGGGCCTTTATTCGAGATATTCCTTTAGGAGATCTCAAGTCTAAAATTTTTACGACATTCCCGCGGTTGGCTGATCGTCGCCGTCAACAGGCCGGGACACTCTCGGGGGGAGAACGGCAGATGCTAGCCATGGGTAGAGCGATGATGCTGGAACCCGGTTTATTGATATTGGATGAGCCCTCGGCAGCGCTATCTCCCATGTTAGTAGATGATATTCTGGCAAAAATTCGCGAAATTAATGCCCAGGGGACTGCCATTGTTTTGGTGGAACAAAACGCCCGAAAAGCCTTGGCTATGGCTAATCGAGGCTATGTCCTGGATTCGGGTCGCGATCGCTTTGAAGGGCCTGGTTCTCAATTATTGAACGACCCAAATGTAGGAGCACTGTATCTGGGCGGACAGGTTTCTAAGTGAAGGACTGTCGTCAAAGTGAATGCCAACAGCATTCAGATCACTTTTGTTCAGACTCTTGAAAGACCCGCACAGCATCGCCAAAAAAGGTTTGATCCGCCGAAGGAGAGGGAGAAAATAACGGCCGATCGAGGATTAAAGGTTCAGTTCTAGGGTCTAAACCTAGTAGATCTCTGACTGGTTCGTCGAGTTCGGCAAAGCTCATCATGCCGTCGTGGTCTAAGACGGCTTTGCCTGTGGCATCTACCAATACAAACTGTGGTACAAATTGACCATTGTAGTAATAGCGAGCATCAGTGGCGTCATAGTCACGCTGGGTATCAATCGCATCCACCATCATGGGCATAAAGTTGAGTTGTCTTTTGTATTCAGCTTGTAATTGTGTCAATACTAAGGCGTTTTGCTTGCACTCTTGACTATCGTCCGTATAGAACATAATCAGGGTTGGAATTTCTTTTTGCATAGCGGTCACCAAATTGACCTTCGGAGGAACCAAGGCAGCGTTACTGGCGTAGAGAATAAAGATATTGCCATCGAACTCGTCGTCATTGATACCTGCGATCGCAGCCTCAGACTGACCTATCCCCAAACTCAATAAACAGCCAATCATTACCACTAGACAAATCAATCGCTGCCAAGTGCGATGTCTATTTAGTCGAATATTTACACCAAAAATCATGCTTTAGAGCCCTACTACAGAAACCATATCCACCAATGCTAGTACAGCACCTTAGCCCATCATGAGAACCTTAACGCGTATCCAATTTTGCAGCCCAATCCCACAGATGATTATCTGATTAACAAGGAGCAGGTGACCTTAGTTGAATTTTCGTCTTATCTTGGCATCTATGCCATCAAATGAGCCTAAGGCAGGCACGCTCTGAATCTGTCAAGATCGACCGATTGGCAGAGGCTATTGATCCTTCTTGTTGTCAGGAACTCTCTGATAATCCGGTTTGGCCTGAGTCATTTTGGCCCAAAGGCCCTTGACCTCATTTACGATTGCTCCTCCCTTATCCTGTTTGGACAAGAGGTTTTTGGCCTCATCTACGATAGTCCCCTGGCTTTCCTTCTCTTTATTCTCTGCAGAAGTCTGGGTCGCCACCACAGGCTGAGAAGCCACAGATGCGTTACCCTCAGCTTTGTCAGACTTCTGAGGACTAGTTTTGTTAACTGCAGACTTTGCTGTCACTGATGATCCTGCTGTGGTAGGCATCCCAGTAGGCTTTGTCTCAGAGGCAGCGGCTTTATCTGCACTGGATTCAGTCTTCGGGGCAGAACCAGATGCTGGCTTTATCACCCCATCAGCCTGAGGTAACGTTTTAGCTTTCGGCTCGGGTGACTTGGGTGTACCTGTAGCCTTTGGTTCAATCTTAGCCTTTGGCTCCATTGGCTTGGGTTTAGTCGCAGCTTTTGGTGCTGTTACTTTGGGTGCAGTGGGCTGGGATACAGCCTTGGCTTTCGACTCACCTTGAGCTTTCGGTTTAGTCTCTGCCTTAACTCCTGTTGGCGTGGCCTTGGTCTCCGATTTCGTGTCCTTAGGCACTTCTTTACCCTGGGGCTGTGCCTTGATTTGTGGCGTCGCCTTCTTGTCCTCAACTTTTGGAGCAGGAGCCCCTGTCTTCGTCTCTGGCACACCTAAAGCTTCGGCCTCTACAGGCTTACGCCCTACCAATCGACCCAAGAACTCACAAGTCTGCTCAACAACACCCGGCTGCCGCTGTACAAATGTTCCCAATCCTCGCTGAATCGGTAAGGTATCCACCACATCCAACTGCGCACAATACTCAACATCTGCTTGCGATCGCATTTTCAATAACCGCTGACCATGACTCGCACTCGCCAATAACTCTGGCAACTGATCTTGCCATTGTCGAAACAAGGATACCGCTGCGATGGCTTCATCATTCCCTGCTAGTTTGCTTAAAGGAGCATTGATACCAGCGACAATCCCATCAATAATCGCTCCGGCACAAACCGTATCTTCGAGGGAATAGCTACCTTCCCAACCGGAACCCACTAGCCAAACTGTCCGAGGTCTCTTCGTCGCTAGATAATTGACCACCGTCAGGCGATTAGTCAGTGAGGCAATAATCACCTTAGATGCATTGCGTACACTCTCTGAACAGCGGGTGCCGTTGGTGGTACTCAAAAATAACTGACGGCCTTCAGTATTCTCAGGATTAAAGGCCAAGGGAGAGTTGCCAAATTCACACGCTTTGACTTTACGACCGCCTCGCTCTCCGGCCCGAATTCGTTGGTCTTCATCAATGGTTTCGCTGGCTTCTAAGAGGGGTTCGATTTCACTAAAGACCCGAACTGTTTTGGCGCCAGCATCAATAGCAGCAGTGATAGTGCTACTAGCTCTCAGCACATCAATAACAACGGCACAGCCAGGTAAACGATTTGTGGGAATCTCTTCAGGAGTATGGTAAACAAATACTTTCACGGGATTAAAGATGACCTATATATTAATTTCTATCGAGTTCTATTTTATGGGGCATTGTGGCCCCTGCGGCAGCGATATTTGCATTAAATCATCTACTTACAAACAAGGACAAGCAAAACTATCTGCTTGTCCTTGATAACTGAGATGAC
>ENA-ORXM01000686-ORXM01000686.1-marine-metagenome-genome-assembly--contig:-NODE-686-length-55487-cov-7.231799_pt1 | contig 55487 bp, 48 predicted proteins | sample MGYA00237867_ERZ511480 | MGnify/ENA primary metagenome ERZ511480 (study PRJEB26309, sample SAMN06266103) | marine metagenome | isolation source: Algal blade | place: United Kingdom:Sidmouth, United...
CGAGACTTTTGCATCGCTTCGGCGGCTGATTCTGGCGTCATAATGCCGTCTAGCGCCAATCGACGCGGCAGTCCGCTAAGCGATTTAATGGCTTCTTGAGCTGTGGACATGTGATTTCACTTTACGTTTTACGGATTAACGTCAAGTAGTTATCAGTTTTCGTGCCGTTTTTTTGAATAATGTAATAGTTGTACAAACGGAAATGGATTTACTCGCAAAAACCTGCAAGCATGCAACCACTTTGTGGGTCAGTTTTCCATTCCTCAATTATCGGTCGCCCGTTTCTATCTATAACTTCAGCTTTACGAATAAGCGTATGTTCGTCAGTAATAAATGGATAAATAGAGTTTTCTAGAGACGGCGTGATATTTAGGGCGTATTGGTTTTTGTTTAGCGATAGATCAATAGAGTCAATCAGAGAGTTGGCAGTCACTAACGAGTACAAATATCCATAAGGCACTATTTTTTCAGTAGAGCTGCAAGCGTTAGGGTCTCGCTCCATACCGAGGCATTTCTCTATCGTGCCAATAATCTGATTTGAGATGTCAGATATTTCTCTATATTGAAATCGCTTTTTCGAATGCTTTAAGGACGGGAGTGTAGTAGCAGATATTAATCCTAAAATTATTAGCACTAGAACAATATCTATAATACCAACCCCCCACTGTTTATGCTGCTTGTGTTTTGGAGTAGTTAGCATGTTTTTTTCACTGTAGTGAAAATTGTATAATTTAATTTAGGGGTGAGCAGAGGCCTTTACTTAGGCACGAACTTTCAGAGGAAACTAAGCTCCAATTTATACCGCTTGTACCTGCTGGGTTCACTGCTTGTATCGCTAGTGTGGCGTTATCGAGTTCGCTATTAGCAGTTATTGTGATTTTTCCTCCAGCCATTACCGCGCTTACTAAATATTGACTTGTAGATTCAGAGGCCGTTATTCCACTCGGTATACCATATGTTCCAGAGTTTAGGTCTGACACGCCAACCTGGGAGACTTGAAACGCAACTTCTGCGGGAGCTTTGAACCTAGATGTTAGTAAAACAAGCTCTGCAAATTGTGCTTTTTTTCTGAACTTCACCAACTGCGGGCTCGCTATGCTAGCGATTATTCCTACTATAGCGATAACAATCATGAGCTCTATTAAAGTAAAACCAGTACTTCTTTTTGATTTCATGAGAGCTCGCATAATCTTTAGAAAATATAAATTGGAAAAACTGTGAGTGAATTTCACTCACAGCTTTTCTTACAACTACCTATTTACAGCTAATGTGAATTAGTTAGCTGAGCATAGACCTGCGGCAAGGCAGGTAGAATTTGTGGTATCTACTGCCCAGCTTAAACCACCGTTTGAATCTGATGCAGTGATAATGTACGTATATTGCGTCGCATCCAAGCTTGTAGAGCTAGTTGCAGTAATGGAGCCATCAGTGAGGTTAACAGTGTCTACATTTGCACCAACGGCATTACCAGAAGTTACTTCACCTGGAATACCCAAGCTGCCTGAGTCGAGATCGGCAATCGCAGTGATAGATCCTGTTTGCCATGCAATTTCAGCAGGTGTTTTGAACTGAGTTACCGCCATAACAACTTCAGAGAACTTAGCACGCTTGGTGTAAGTAGCATACTGAGGCACAGCAATCGCAGCTAGGATTCCGATGATCGCGATAACGATCATCAGTTCGATTAGGGTAAAACCTTTTTGTACTTGTTTCATTGTGAGAGTTTCCTTGTGAGTTTTTATTTACAGCAGCGCTTTCGCACACTCCTGTTAACGGACCGTTTGTAACTTAGTTAAACGTGCCGAGGGTATCTTTGCAGTTGGTGTGCCAATGATCTCTATACGTATGAATATCTAACAAAAACAATCAGATATAATTGCGTGATGCAATTCTCATTGCATTTTTCGTGCAATTTGTTCCTGTCAAAATTGGCAACAGTTGACAAAGCTTGTTAAAAAAATGGAGATATTTGTCAATCTAAGCCGAGTTTGCTTACGCGATAGCGTAATTGACGGTAGCTCAGGCCAAGTGCAGCAGCGGCTGCACGCTTGTTCCAGCGGTGAGCTTCCAGAGCGGCAACAATTTGACTTCGGTCTTCATCTGCCGGAGCTTTTTTATTGTCACTAACTACTGGCTCCGATTCTGATGTTTGTTGCTGAGAGTTGTTCTCTTCTGTGTTGCTCTTTTCTAGTTGCTCACTTACCAATGTGCGCAGTGCTTTTGTATCGATGGGCTTCTTGAGGTAATCCACTGCTCCCTGGCGCAACGCTTCGATAGCGCTGTCGGTGTCTGCAAATGCTGTGACAACCGCCACGGCTACATCCGGGTAGAGTGCGCGCGACTCTTTAAGTAGCGCCAAACCACTGCCGTCGGGTAGTTTGAGATCAGTCAGAACAAAGTCTGGTTTCTTTTTTTTAAGTAGTGAAATTGCGTCGCTGACGTGGCTGCAAAGCTCGCACTCCACGGTTGAGCTGCTCAGGGTGATGGCGATCAATTCACGGATATCTGGTTCATCTTCCAAAATTAAAACAGTGTGCATTAGGCGGCCTGCTGTAGTTCGGGTAGTGCTTCGCGAAATCTCAGTTCAAAAACTGCGCCTGGGTTATTGGGGCATATACTGAGCGCTATTTGATGTTGTTCGCAGATTTCTCGAGCGATAAACAGACCTAGGCCTGTGCCACCACTGGCGTTTGCGTAGAAGGGGTCAAACAAGCGTGCGCGCAGCTCTGGAGGGATGCCTTTGCCGTTGTCACTGAGTCGAATAATTGTGCCGTTGCCTTCATCGAGCACTTCTATTTTTATCATGGTCTCGTTGGCGCCACCGTGTGACAGGCTGTTTTTACACAAGTTCTCAATAACGTGCCTGAGCTTTTCCTGATCAATAGATTCAACCAAAGCACTGTTTCCAGTCACTTGTATTTGCCCCGCTTGCAACTGGTGCACCGCTTGAATCTCTTCTACTAATTGCTCAAGCCACGGGCGAAGGGCGACGTCGGTTAGCTCTTTAGAAGGGCGGGCAAGGTTGAGGATGTCGGTGACGATGAGATCAATGCGATCACTGTTGCGTTGAACAATATCGGCCAGTCGGCGTTGTAAGGTGTCTGGGTCGGTGCCTTCTTGCAGCAACTGCGCGGCTTGCGTGATGGCGCTCAAGGGGTTTCTGATTTCGTGTGCAACGCTCGCAGTCCACTGACCTAGAGTTGCCAGTTTGAGCTGGTGAGACTCTGCGTCTCGCTGGGCCTGCGCGACTAAAGTGAGCAAATGCACGTTGCCTATCATGCGTTTGCATTTCACGTATAAGTCAGTGCCGCTATGGTGAACTGAACCTGCAATTTGGCCTGAGCTGAGAAATTCGGCCAGTGCTGGCGATAAGTCTCTTAGTAAAGTCTCAGTCTGTTTGTTCTGATAACCGAGCAGTCGCAGTGCAGTGGGGTTGCTGTGCGCGATGTGGCCGTCTGGGGTGATGGCCAGTAATCCGTGGTCAAATTGGCGCAAGATTTCCGTGGAAAGGGACTGAAGACCCGCCAGTCGTTTTTGTTGATCAATAATAACTGCCGTGCTGGCGATGCGGTGTTTATTAAAATGAGCGCTCAATACCGAAACAACGAATAGCGCAATGCAAAGCGCCGCCGCTTGCGGATACTCGGCAACCCTATGCAGGCTATACAGTTGTTCAAATAGCGTTTGGCCTAATACGGCAAGAGTGGCGACCGCAGCAAACAAATAGCTGAGATTTGCCTGCCGAAGCAATGCTGTGGCCGACAGAGAAGCGCAGAGCAATATACCGACACCGCTACTGACGCCGCCTAGTTGGTGCATCAACATGGTCACAAAGATAATGTCGGCATAGATTTGAATGCCTACCTGCGTACTGAGATCGGGTAGGCGACGCCAATATAAAATGGCCATGCACATGCCGGCCAACGCATACAGGCAGCTAATTGCAAAAAACACCGGAATATTGGCATTTGCAACAAACTGTTGTGTTGGAGGTAAAAAAGGAGCGCTGAGAAAAAACAAACAAGACAGCAGACGGAACATCGTCAACGCACGCAATAGTAGCCAGGGGTCGTTGCCTCTGGTGCTGTCGTCAGGTAATTGTTCCTTATCCATCGCGCTTTACTATTCGATCTCGAGCAGTTAGTGCTGCAAGGTCGATGCCCAAGCGCTTCAGGGCATTGGCGTAGAAGGTCGTGGTGGTTGGGCTCTGCCTCAATTATCGAGGCATTGGTCACTGCCGTCGTGCAGCCACCCTAGAGCCAATTTGCTGAGAGATTGGTTCTTTGTGCTCGCTAGATGGTGCGCTGTTAATCAAGACGTTAGCTGAGACTTGATAACTTCAGCCTGCTTGTTCAAGCCTTGTTTTTCGTAGCAGTTGATCAGCAATTGCATAGCGTCCGTACGGTATTCTGATTCGGGGAAGGTAGCTAATAACGCTTTTATTCGGTTGCTTGCGCCCACATATGCACCCCTGTCGTAATAGAACTGTGCAACAAAAAGTTCATGCTGAGCGAGTTCTTCCAGCAAGCGAGTGGATTCCTGAGCTGATGCTTCTGCCCACGGGCTATCTGGATAGCGCTTCGACACCTGATCAAAGTAGCTTCTGGCTGTGTTGATCAAACGTTGGTCAGTGGTCGACAAATCTCTGGGGAAATACTTCTCCAGCAAGCCTTTGGCTCTGGCGAGTTCGCAGCGCCCTTTCATATACCACGCGTAAGCAGCATGAGGGCTCTGCGGGTTGAGCTGTATAAATTGATCAGCGGAGGTGATTGCGTAGTCGTATTCTTCTCGCTGGTAGTAAGCAAGAATGATATCCAGCTGCGCTTGCTTAGCGTAGTCTGCCAACGGAAAGCGCACTTGTAACGTCTCAAGGTGACGTACTGCGCCTGCTGCATCGCCACGTTTTAGCGCTTTGTGTGATTCGTCATATAGTCTGGCAGCGTCCCAGTTCTCTTCTGCTTTCTTGGCTTCGTTGGTGGTTGAGCAGCCGCTGACAAGTAAAGTTGCGCCTATGACGGCAGCGATCAGCGAAGAAGAAGTTTGCATGAGCAGAAGGACCTTAATTAAAAACGTATGAGCACTGTGTGATCGTGTATTACAGCAGTTCTGACCACGAATAGGCTGATTATATCCCATGCTGTGAAGGCTGCACGGCCACTGAACGTCTTCTTGTGCTTCGGGTACAGGTATAATTTGCTGATGAGCGAGTATAAAGAACAGCAATACACCATTGACGATGCGTGCGGAGGCCTGAGATACGATCAGGCGCTGGCGCGCTCAGTGCCCGATTTCTCCCGCAATCAGCTAAAAAAGATGCTGCTAGACGGCTTGTTAACCATAGACGGCAAACAGCCCGGTCCTCGCGAGAAAGCGATGGGCGGTGAGGTCGTGCTTATCCAAGTGCCGGACAACGTTTTAGAAAGTCACGAGCCCGATGCTACCGTCGCGCTGCACGCCCTCTATGAGGACGATCACATTGCCGTGTTTAACAAGCAATCTGAGATGGTCATGCACCCAGCGGCGGGCAATCCGACGGGAACCGTGATGAATGGTTTGCTGCATCGTTATCCCGACTCCGCGGCTTTGCCACGTGCGGGCATTGTGCACCGTCTAGATAAAGACACGACCGGCCTGTTTGTTGTGGCGCGTAGTGCTTTGGCGCATCGGTCTTTAGTCGAGCAGCTGCAAGAGCGAACGGTAAGCCGGGAATACGACGCTGTGGCGTGGGGTACGCCTGTGGCTGGGTCCACCATCGACGGACCCATCGGCCGTCACGGTATCGATCGAAAGCGCATGGCGGTGCGGCCGGGAGGGCGTGAAGCCATTACGCACTATCGTGTGGAAGAGCGGTTTATGTCTCACAGCTGGCTACGCGTCAAACTGGAAACAGGTCGCACGCATCAGATTCGTGTGCACCTCAGTGAACAAAAAATGCCCATTGTGGGCGACACGGTCTACGGAGGCCGGCTACGTATTCCAAAAGGTGCAAGCGAAGAGTTGCAGGCCGTCTTGCGCGAATTCCCTCGACAGGCGTTACACGCGCGGCGTTTGAGTCTGATTCACCCGGCCACTGGGGAAGAGTGTTCCTGGGAAAGCCCGTTACCAGACGATATGTTGAAACTGTTGGCAGTATTGCGCCAACATGTCAAAGACGCATGAAGTCAGATTTTGTTGCGGTTGATTGGCTGCCGAAGCACAAGGTGGGCGCGTTGATGTGTACCCGAAACGGGGGGCTGGGTGCATCGCCTTATGCGAGTAATAATCTAGGCATTTATGTTGGCGATGACTGCGCACAAAAGAACCGGCGCCAATTACGAGCAAAGCATCAACTGCCCAGCGACCCGCTGTGGCTGAAGCAGGTACACGGTGTTCAGTGCGTGCATGCACAGGGGCTGGTTGATGAAAGTCTGGCAGATGCGGTTTGGAGTGATGTACCTAATCAGGTGTTGGCTATCCAAACAGCAGATTGCTTGCCTGTGCTATTTGCTGACAAAAATGGTGCGGTTGTCGCTGCTGCACACGCGGGTTGGCGAGGGCTAGTTGGTGGTGTTTTAGAAAACACTTTAACTGCAATGCCGGTACCTAATGCAGATATTCACTGTTGGTTGGGTACTGCCATCGGGCCGTGTTGTTTTGAGGTTGGCGACGAGGTACGCGACGAATTTCTGGCTGCTGAGGCGGCCGATACCTGCTGTTTTGAAGCGGCAGCCGAAGGCAAATGGCTTGCGGACCTCTACCAACTGGCGCGCAGAAAACTACAACGTGCTGGAGTGGCTGAAGTGTCTGGTGGTGAGTCGTGCACGACTTGTAACAGCGAGAACTTCTTTTCTTATCGACGCGATGGCGGTGTGACCGGCCGTATGGCCACTTTAATTTGGCGTTTGTAGGTTTAACTTCGCATTGTGTGCGTAAGTCACAGTACTACGCTTGAATTGTTCTTAACGAGGCACCATTTATTTGTTATCTCAACATTTAAGTGGAGGCCGCTATGCGCGCCGACAAACTCACTGCTAAATTTCAATCGGCACTGCAAGAGGCCCAATCTCTTGCCTTGGGCCGCGACCATCAATTTATAGAAGCTGCCCATCTATTGGTTGCATTTTTAGACCAAGGAGACGGCAGTGTGCGCCCGGTGCTAAGTCGTGCAGGTGTCGACATCAACAGCTTGCGATCACAACTGGGCTCGGCGCTCGATAGGGTCCCTCAGGTGAGCGGCGTAGGCGGTGATGTCCAGCCCTCTAATGCATTGATCAAAATTCTCAACCTCACAGATAAACTAGCGCAAAAACGCAAAGATCAATTTATCGCCAGCGAGCTATTTCTGTTGGCGATATTGGAAGATAAAAATTCTGAAGTCGCCTCTCTTCTGAGTGCTTGCGGTGCTGACTCAGAACGAATCAGTAAGGCGATTGAGGAAGTGCGCGGTGGTGCAAGTGTGGATAGTGCAAACGCCGAAGAAACTCGCCAAGCTCTCGAAAAATATACCGTCGACCTCACCGAGCGTGCTGAGCAAGGGAAGCTAGACCCAGTGATTGGGCGCGACGAAGAAATACGTCGTTCAATTCAGGTGCTGCAACGGCGCACCAAAAATAATCCGGTGCTTATTGGCGAGCCAGGTGTGGGCAAAACCGCGATAGTTGAAGGTTTGGCTCAGCGCATTGTCAATGGTGAAGTGCCCGAAGGCTTAAAAGGCAAGCGTGTGCTCTCGCTTGATCTAGCCGCATTGGTGGCGGGTGCCAAGTTCAGAGGCGAGTTTGAAGAACGTTTAAAGTCGGTGCTCAATGATCTCTCTAAACAAGAAGGTCAAATCATACTGTTTATAGACGAGCTGCACACGATGGTGGGTGCTGGCAAAGCCGATGGTGCGATGGATGCGGGCAATATGCTCAAACCTGCGCTTTCACGCGGCGAGCTGCATTGCATTGGCGCGACCACGCTTGACGAGTATCGCCAGTACATCGAAAAAGACGCCGCGTTGGAACGTCGTTTCCAGAAAGTATTGGTGGACGAGCCGAGTGTGCAGGACACCATTGCCATATTGCGTGGTCTGAAAGAGCGTTATGAGGTGCATCACGGCATCAGTATTACTGACCCTGCGATTGTGGCTGCAGCGACGTTATCACATCGTTATATCAGCGATCGACAGCTGCCCGATAAAGCGATTGATCTGATTGACGAAGCCGGAAGTCGCATCCGCATGGAAATAGACTCTAAACCTGAGTCTATGGATCGCTTGGAGCGACGATTGATACAGTTGCAGATGGAGCGTGAAGCGCTTAAAAATGAAGAGGACGATGCATCTAAAAAGCGTATGGAGAACCTCGAAGGCGAGATAGCTGAGATTGAAAGAGCCTACGCTGACTTAGAAGAGACGTGGAAAACCGAAAAAGCTATCGTCCAGGGGGAGTCCAGTGTCAAAGAAGCGCTGGAGGTAGCGCGTTTAGAGTTTGAAACGGCGAAACGAGCAGGTGATCTTCAGCGTATGTCGGAGTTGCAGTATGGGAAGCTGCCGGAGTTAGAGCGTCAGTTGGCACAAGCGGCTGAGGCTGAAACGCAGGAAATGCACTTGTTGCGCAATAAGGTGACAGATGAAGAAATAGCCGAAGTTGTATCGCGTTGGACGGGAATCCCTGTATCCAAAATGCTGGAAGGCGAGCGAGAAAAACTGCTGCAGATGGAGTCGGTACTTGCCCAGCAGGTTGTTGGTCAATCAGAGGCTGTGACTGCAGTCTCAAACGCGATTCGTCGTTCACGAGCGGGCTTGTCAGATCCTTCTCGACCCAATGGCTCCTTTATGTTTTTAGGTCCTACGGGCGTCGGTAAAACCGAACTGACTAAAAAGCTTGCAGAGTTTCTTTTTGATAGCACCGATGCCATGGTGCGCATCGATATGTCTGAGTTTATGGAAAAACACTCTGTGGCTCGGTTGGTTGGGGCCCCTCCAGGATACGTGGGTTATGAAGAAGGCGGGTATTTGACGGAGGCGGTGCGCCGTAAGCCGTATTCCGTGGTTCTGTTCGATGAAGTCGAAAAAGCACACCCAGATGTGTTTAATATTTTGTTACAAGTGCTCGACGACGGACGACTGACAGACAGTCAGGGACGAACAGTAGATTTTCGTAACACAGTTATCGTGATGACATCGAATATTGGCAGCCAGAAAATACAAGCCGGTGGCATGAACTATGACGAAATGAAATCAGCGGTGATGGGCGATGTCGAGAATTATTTCCGGCCTGAGTTTATTAACCGTATAGATGATCTAGTGGTGTTCTCGGCGCTTGGTGCTGAAGAAATTAGAGCGATATGCGGGTTGCAACTTAAGGTGCTGAGTGCGCGACTGATGGAGCGAGATATTGAACTGGTGGTGACAGATCCAGCGCTCGATCTGTTGGGAGAGGCTGGTTTTGATCCTGTCTACGGTGCGCGACCTTTGAAGCGTGCTATTCAGCATCAGCTTGAAAACCCACTGGCACAGCGTTTGTTAGCAGGGGATTTTGCGCCAGGTGACAAGGTGACGGTTAGTGTTGAAAATGGCAGCATTGTATTTAACAGCTAGTTAAACCGCGGGCTGCTCAACGTTTGAGCAGCCCCGTTAGTGCTTCACCTATCTCTTGAAGTGGCAACACCGCATCGACGGCTTCTAGCCTGACAGCCGAGCCTGGCATTCCCCAGACCGCGCTTGTTTTCTCATCTTGCGCGATCGTTACACAGCCTTTTTGGTGCATTTCTTTTAGGCCTGCAGCGCCGTCATTTCCCATGCCTGTTAACAAAAGTCCCACTGCGCCTGTGCCTAGGATATTGGCAGCAGAGCGAAATAGCACATCTACTGCGGGTTGATGGCCGTTCACTTTATCGCCGTTAACGAGCTTACATACAAGTCCGTTCACCGTGTTTTCGATCACAGTGTGTGACTCTCCGGCTGCGACGTAACACATGCCGGCTCGCAAAGGTGCGTCCTCATACGATACTTCAACTGCGCAGTTACTGCTTTTGTTGAGTCGTTCCGCAAACGCTCCGATAAAACGGGTAGGCATATGTTGAGTGACGACAACAGCGGTGTGTGGAAGGTCCAGATACTGTAATACGTGTTTGACGGCCTCAGGGCCGCCAGTAGAAGCGCCAATACAAATAATTTTATCAACGCTAGAGCTCGCCTTAACACTGCTTCGAAGCTTGGTTTTCAAGGCGTCTAGTGTGTTGTTGCTCTCAGGTTTTTTGACCCGACCGGTGATGCCAGCATTTGAAAGAGTCGTGTTGGCAGCGCTTCTTACAAGGTCTCTGATAGAGTCGGTGTATTCTTTTAGCTGTTCTTCAGAATGTATTTGACGTTTGACCATGAAGTCTATCGCGCCAATAGACAGTGCTTCGAGGGATATTGCCGCACCGGCAGACGTCATTGACGAGATCATCACCACCGGCATAGGTCTAAGGCGCATGAGGTTTTTTAAAAAAGTGATGCCATCCATTCGAGGCATTTCTATGTCCAGCGTCAAAATGTCTGGATCGAGCTCTTTAATCATGTCCCGAGCTTCGTAGGGATCAAGGGCACAGCCAACGACAGTGAGAGCAGGGTCTGCATCAATCACTTTTTTGAGAAACGCACACATCGCTTTGGAGTCATCAACGATAAGGACTCGGTGAGCTTTGTTGAGCGCTACTGATTGTTGTTGTGCAGGAATCATACTCGTGCTCAGCTGTGCCCAATAGTCGCTTGGAAATTAAATGAACGCATGTGATTGATAATTTTCAGTTGCATCAAGTCGTTTATGTAGAAGATAAATCTTGGCTTTCAGTCTTGGATACCAGCCCACTGTAGGCACCTCTCAACTTCATCATTTTTACTTTTCCTGTGATGGGGTTGTAATTCACTTTTCGAGGGTAGTCATCACCAAAATCGCTCGAGACTACAGGGATGTTTTTCTTTTCAAAGTACTCTATTGCAAACGCGGAGTTTTCAGCGCCGATGTTGCTAGCGATATCCATGACGTGCCCACCACCAAAGAGTTTGATTTCTAAGTTTGACTCTCGACAGCCGTGGAGGATCAGTTCTTCAATCAGGTTGTCCATGGCGTGTTGGCCATAGCGGTTGGCAAAATTTGATTTTGTATCGGATGTCGCTGGATCGTAGCCTCGCATTTTTCCTGGCAACATAAAGTGATTCATGCCGCCCAACCCTGCTTGAGGGTCTCGGATACAGGCGCAAACACACGAGCCGAGCACGGTGTTGATCATTTCGTCTTCATTGGTCAAGTAATAATATCCGGGCAGAACTTTGGCCATATAGATGCCCGTTGCAGGATGCTGAAAGCGGCTTGCGGTACCCCAGTGATTGCCCGTGTCATTGCTCTGTTGTGCAGACGAATACATAATTAGTACCTTTCGTAAACGGTATTTGATACGCGTTTATAAGGGATGCTGGAAGACTTGATAGACTCTGAGTGGCCTAAAAAGAGAAAAGCGCCTGGCGTTTGGAAGTCAGCGAATTTTTGCAGCAATTGCAGTTGATGCGTTTCATCAAAGTAAATCAAAGCGTTTCGGCAAAAAATGACGTCTACATCTGATCTGAATGGCCACGTTGAAAAAAGATTCAGGTGCTTTGCAACGAGCATACGGCGCAATTCACTTTTTACTTGCCAAAAACCATCATCGGCTGGGTCGAGCCAGTTTTTTTGTGTTTCAGGCTCTAGACCGCGCAGGGCTTCGGTACTGTAGATCCCTTGAGTACAGGTCCTTACCATGTCGGTGTCGATGTCTGTCGCTAGAATTTTTTTATTCCAGTTACGCAACTGCGCATGGTCCGCCAGCACCATTGCCATTGAGTATGCTTCTTGCCCTGAAGAGCACGCTGAAGACCACAGTCTTATTTCTTTTTTTTGCTCGTTGCGCTTCACTAAGGCTGGAATGGCTACGCTATTCAAGTAGTCGAAGTGATGTGGCTCGCGATAAAAATATGTCAGATTAGTCGTGACAGTGTTGATAAATGCCCTGTATTCGTCTGAATCGCCTTTCTTGAGGATATTTATGTAATCTGCGAAAGAGTTCAGCTTCAGCTCACGTAATCGACGCGAAAAACGTGAGTAGATCATGGGGCGTTTGGAGTCGTCTATTGATATGCCAGACACTTCCAAAGTTATACGCACAATCGCAGCAAAATCACTGTCAGATATGGAATCTGGTATTTGGTTGCTGGCCTTGGTTAGGCTGTGTTTCATTGTACGTCCTGTGACTTCCTAGGTGCTGCTAACTACGTCGTGCTAATGCTTTAAACAAGTTGAAGAATGTCGCGTGCATTGCAGATATCAATCGCTTTGTTTAGTGCTTCACTTGCATTTTTCACCGTGAGCTTATGGCCGGCTTTGGATAAGCTAATGTGTGCCGCGATAATCAACTGAAGCCCAGATGTATCGAGAGATGCTACAGCCTCTCCATCGAGTTCCAAATCTTGATCGGCTTGAACCAGAGGCGTCAGTTGGTCTTTGAGTTCTGCTAGGCCATTGATTCGCATGGTGTCAGGCAGGGCGAAGGAATTGGTGCTCATGCGGCTTCCTCGTCTTCAAAATCGACCAAACTGCTGTGCACAATGAGGTCTAGATCGACCACAATGACCATCTGGTCTTTCACCTGTGAAAGGCCTTGCACGTATTCACCGGAGATTGCTCCACTGACGTCTTTCCGCTCTTGTATTTCCGTTTCATTGAGAAAATAAACGTCCGCGACCTCGTCTACAACCAGGCCGACGTAGCGCTCTTTTTTGTCGGAAGATGCTCGAGCGATAATAACCGCGGTGGTGAGGTCAGCGTCTTTCGATGTCAGTCCAAAACGCAATCTAAGATCAATCACGGGTACAACCGTACCGCGAAGATTGATGATGCCGCGCATGTAATCGGGTGATGCAGGAATTGGGGTCACAGGACCCCAGCTCTTAATTTCCTGAACTTTCAGTATGTCGACAGCGTATTCTTCACCGGCGAGCAAAAACGCCAGAAATTGTTTGCCGTCTTCGCGGTGTTCAACTCCGTTGTCTGCAGCTACTTCTACTTCGTTTGTCATGAATGTTTCCTTAGGCAGCTTCTTGCACTTTTTGTATTGCTTCCGAGGCGAAAGACGGTGGATCTAGAATGAGAGCGACTGAGCCATCACTCATGATCGTAGCGCCGGCAAAGCCCGGAACCGCTTTGTAGTTTTGCTCTAGTGTTTTAATGACGACTTGCTGTTGACCGATGACATCATCAATAACTACGCCGATGAGTTTGCCGTGCGATTCGACGATTACCACCAGTTTTCCGTCGTTTGAGTCACCGGGCATTTCGAGTAGCTTCCTTAGCCTGATGACAGGCAAATATTCTCCCCTGAATCTGCACACTTCACCGGTGTCGGGTACAGTCGCTAGACCCGCGTGTTCGATTTCGATGGTTTCGACGATGGCCAGTATCGGCAAAATAAATTCTTGATCAGCGACACGCACCACTTGGCCGTCCAAGATTGCGAGCGTGAGCGGTAATCGGATAGAAATCGACGTGCCTTTACCCGGAGTCGATTGAATTTCAACTTGGCCGTTCAGGTTGGCGATGTTCCTGCGAACGACGTCCATACCAACACCGCGACCCGAGACATCTGTCACTTCATCTGCAGTAGAAAAACCAGGTGCAAATATTAGATTGTCTATCTCTTGCTCGCTGAGCTTGTCATCCGCATTGATGACACCTGCTTCAATCGCTTTGTTTTTGACTCGCTCTCGATTGATTCCTCGTCCGTCATCGATAATCTCAATGACAACAGAGCCGCCTTGATGTGATGCACGGAGTAGTAGTTTGCCTGTCTCTGGTTTGCCGGCTTCTAGACGTTCTGTGGGCTCTTCTAATCCGTGATCCAGGGAGTTGCGCACTAGATGGACTAAGGGGTCCATGATGCTTTCAAGCACGGTTTTGTCTAACTCAGTGCCTGCGCCTTCTGTGACTAGTTCAATTTTCTTACCCAGCTTCTTGGAGAGATCACGTACCAGGCGAGGCAAGCGATTAAAGGCGAAAGACAGGGGCAGCATACGAACACGCATCACGCTCTCTTGTAACTCGCGTATGTTACGTTCTTGCTGTGCCATGCGTTCTTGGAATTCTTCTAAATCTACTTGATTGTCGCTCATGCTAAAGCGTGAGAGCATCGACTGCGTGATTACCAGCTCTCCCACGAGATTGATAAGATCATCAATCTTGTCGGTGGATATCCTGATGGTCGTGTCTGCTGCCGGTTTCTTTTTGGGTGCAGTGCTTGCGCTAGCTTCTGCTTTGCTTTCTGCAATCGGTACCACAGCTGCGGTTTCCTGAGCCGGCTCAACAACTTCTGGTGCTTCTGTAACAGTTTGTTGGAGCTCTGCTTCGACAATCGCATGCTCGTTGACTTTTGATATATTCAGATCACAGTCAAACTCCTCTACCCATTCGAAAATTTCGCGGATGTCGGCTTCCGGTACGTCGCTGTGTAACTCGACATGCCAGATCATGTAGCTATGTGTTGGGTTCAGTTCCGACCACTCAGGGATTTGATCAGTTGACAGCGTGGTGGTTGTGTCGCCCAACAACTGTACTTCTCGCACCAACAGCATGGGGTCGTTACCGCGAATCATTATCTCGTGATACGGTTTGAAATATACAAACCATGGCTTCTCGCCATCGTCTTCTTTGTTCTGTGTTTCTTGCACTTCTTCAAGGGGCGCTTCAGCAGCTGTAATTTCGCCTGCGGCTACACTTGCTTTTAGCTTGTCTTCGAGTGGCCTAAATTGCGGATGATCCGAGTCATCACCGGATATGCTCATGTCTAGGATTTCGCGCAAAACATCTAACGAGCTCAACAATATTTCTACGTCGTCTTCATTGACGCCGCGCTTACCCGATCGCATTTCGTCGAGTAAGGTTTCCATGTGATGGGTGAGCTCAGCGAGAGCACTGAATCCGAGTGTGGAAGAGCCACCCTTTATGGAGTGGGCAGCACGAAAGACCTCATTGAGCAGATCGGCATCGCTTTCGCCGTCGCCCATGCGCAATAGCCCATTCTCTAGTGTGTCGAGATTTTCGCCACATTCCTGAAGGAATATCTCTTTGAGATTGTCGAGGTCAAAGTCTTCCATTTTGCTTCCCTGTCGGATCGTCGAAGTTCGATTCGACTATTTTCTCTGGCTGCAGACACGCGGCCCCAATGTTTTGGAGTGCATTACAGAACGGATATCGTCTTGTGGCTTTGAAAGTTTAGGGGTCGATATAATGTAAATCGTTGCTGTGCAAAGGAAATTTGCTTGAATGACAAAGTCGTTAAAGCATGTAAGTCAGAGGCCGCTGAGTGCTTTAGTACCAGTGGAGGGTTAAACAGAATGGGCGTGACCTTAAATGAAATGGTGGATGTCGCTGAGGGGTTAGTGGAGTTTTCCGCGTCCGCCATGGAAATTCATCGCCTATCTGGAGACGATGATGCGGACATGCCCGACCTAATTGCTGCAGTAGAAGCTGATCCCAATTTTGCTGTTAACCTGTTACGCATCGCCAATAGCCCCGTGTATTTGCGTGGAGAGCCAACGGCTTCGATTGCTCAGGCGATAACTCGTGTGGGTAGACGTGAGTTGGGGCAAATGGCGTTTGCAGCCGCTTGTATGGAAGGTATGGCGGTACTAGAAGGTGCGCTGCTGCAAATTAATGGTCTGTGGCGTGACGGTATGTTGATCGGAGGCATTGCTCGTGAGCTTAGTGTCGTAGCGCCTTCTGCACGTGAGTATTCTTTTGCTGCGGGTATGCTGCACAGCATTGGCACGATGGTTTTAAACAGCCAAGCACAGGCCGAGATGGAGAAGGTGCTCAATATGTCTCTGGATTTTGATATGCCTCTGAATGTGGCGGAGGAGCAGGTGCTTGGCTTTAACAACGCAGCCTTAGGTGGAGCGATGGCACGCCGCTGGAATTTCCCCGAGCCACTGATTGTCGCCATCGAATATCAATACAAGCCAGAAGAAGCACCAGAGCACAAAGACACGGTAGCTGTCATGGCTGTTGCTGCAGCAGTATTAGAGCAGGCATTGCAATATAACGAATTTGAAGAGCACGAAAGTGAGCTGGTGCGGATGTTGGATCGGTTGAACATTCGCGAAAAATTTGAGGCGGCAAGCTTAGACGCCACAATCTTGTTCGAAAAAGCGCGAGAAGGAACACTCGAAGCGGCGTGAATTTGCACCAAGTTTGATCACGAGATAAAAATTTAGCCTACAAAAAGTGAACGTGTTGGCAGGCATTTTGCCAATCCTTTGAGAAGCTGTTCAAGGTGCAATGTACCTTGTTGGCAGTGAATGGATTCACAAACAACTCAAGGAAGATCGTGTACTTGCTCGAAAATCGGGTGGGGCGCGACGAGATGCCATGAACCTACCATGTCCGAGTTGCGGTACGCGCAATTCAAACGAACGTCAATTTTGTGGTGAGTGCGGCCACAGTATGTTGCTCAAGTGCGAGCATTGCCAATTTTGCAACACGCCCGGCGATAAATTTTGCGGTGGCTGTGGAGTAATGGTTGCGCAAGCTCCCGCTCCACCGAGCAGTCACGTCGACTTTCCGCTATTGCCGGCCAAGCTGCGCGCAACAATAGCCGGAATAGACTCACCTGATAGCGATGAACTTGATTTAGATACTGCGACTTCAATTGAAGATCAGTCAGAAACCGAGTTCGAAGCAGCGATCACACCAGAGCCAGACGATGCCGAAGCGTCGTCGAACGATGATCTTATCGCCAAATACAGCTCTGCAAGCGAAACTGCGCTTCAAGAAATCCCCGCCAAATACATGACTCTTCTGAGAGTTGATTTGAAATTAGCGGCTGGGCAGAGCTTGAGCTCAGAGTCGAAAGATGGCGATGGCGATAGCGTCACTGAGAATTTCGCCCAGTTTGCGCAACACACAGTAGAGCACACCGGCGGAGAGCGATTGGTGTCGGGTCAAGCCTCGTTGCTGTGGGGCTTCAGTGATGTAGATCCAGTGGTTGCTGCGCAGCGCGCAACGGCCGCCGCACTTGAGTTACTGTCAAGCGTCGAGCTATTTAATTTCCAAGAAGGTTGTGACTTCCATTTGCACACGGGCCTGTCTACGGGGCAAGTGCAGTTGGACGAAAGCTGCTCGCCGCAGATTGCGTCAGGTAGAGTGTTTGGCTTGTCGTCAAAAATCTCCAGTTTGGCGCCAAGTGGCAGCGTCTACTTATGCCAGCACACCTTTGATTGCCTTGATGGCGCTCATCGAGCTGAGCTTGTTGGGCAGGTGCAAGAGCAAGAGACTGAAGCGACTGTCGCAGTGCACCAGTTAGTCTTGGATCAGTCTGTAGTGGAAAGCGAGACTCCATCGGCGCGTGATTTGATCGGCCGCGAAGTCGAGCTGGGAGAACTTGAAAAGTCACTGCAGCTAGCGCTGGAAACAGAAAAGGGCAGCTGGTTAATGCTCAGCGGAGCACCCGGTATTGGAAAAACGAGGCTACTGGAAGAATTCCATCAAAATGCCTCGGCACACCGCGCTGAGTCTGTGTGGTATTCGATTGGTAACAACTCTCATGCCCCTAGGCCCTGCCTTTTGCACGTTATGGCTCAACAAGTTGCTTCTCAACGGCATCCGGGCTTGGCTTTAGAACAGGTGCATCAGCGCATTGGTGAAGAGCTGTTGTTGTCATCTGATGATCAAAAACTTTTGGCGATGATGCTAAATGTCGAAACTAGCGAAGCCCCGCAGTCCAGTCGAATGGATAAACAATGCGATTTATTGGCTCGGCTATTCAGTCATCGCAGATCCTCTCCGGGTATGGTGTTAATTATTGATGATGTGCACTGGGCGACCGATTCGATGAAGCATCGCATCGGCTTGCTGTGTGATCGTCTAAAAGATACACCGACGGTTGTACTGTTTTCTAGTCGCGACTGTGCTGAAAAAAGCAAGTTTGGCATAACAACAGATATGCCTGGAGCGGTTAGCAATCTAGCGGGCTTAAGTAATGAAGCAGCGTTTGAGCTGTCGTCGACTTTTCTACCACCACAGACGCCGATAGTTCGTCAGTGTGTAAGCCGCGCGACTGGAAACCCGCTTTTTCTGACCCAACAATTACAGGCCGCGATAGATACGATTGACAGTCATGCGCCGGGTTCTTTGCGTGGGATTGTCAATGCAAAAATGCAGCGTTTGGCATCGCGAGAGCTAGAGCAGCTACAAGCCGCGGCCATTCTTGGTAGTCGAGTTACATTAGGTGCCTGGTCTGGCTTACTGGGTGAGTTGCCAGAAACTTGCGATACCTTGTTGCAACATCAATTGCTGTTTCCAGATTCTGCTGGCTATCGGTTTAGCCACGATTTGGTGCACAGTGTGGTTTACCGTTCGATCGAAAAAGACCAGCTAAAAGATTTCCATCTTCGCGCGGCGCAGTATTTTGACAACAACGCGGAAGTGGCGGCTTGGCATTTTCTGAAAGCCGGTGAGCCACTGAGTGGTGTAGCTCAAGTCCTTGAAGCTGGTACAAACGCATTGAACAGAGGTGAGCTGTCTCGTGCAGCGACGCTGCTTGATGCTTTGGTCGAGGTAGATGAAGCGCAATTAGCTCGACAACAACGATTTCAGCTCCATCGTCTGCGTGGCGATTGCCATACGCGTCGACTGTCACATCAGCAGGCTTTAAGCAGTTACGAACACGCGATGTTAGTCGCTGATGAAGGGCAAGAGCAATCGCAGACAAAGTTGCTGATGGCTGCTTGTTATGGCGAGCTGCACAATACAGAAGCCGCCATGCAGTTATTAGGTGAAGTGTTGGCTGAGTCGCGCCTCAATGAAATGCCATTGCTCGAGACACTCGCGCTGCAACAGCGTGCTCATTTGTTGTTTCAAGACGGGCGCTTTTCAGACGCTGAGTCCGATTTGCGTGCTGGCTTGATTGAAGTGAAAAACAGTGGCGATATTCAGACAGAGATTGAAATATCTCAGTCTCTGGGTGAGCTCTTGTGCCGTCAAGGTAAGGTGCGTGAAGCAGAGCAGCTGCTCAGCGAAGCGCATCAACAACGAGATCGTCAGCGACACGGAGCCGGATGGGCCGACCGTGATGCGTGGTTGGGGCAGTGCTTGTATTTTCTCGGCGATGTATGCGGTGCTCGAGATATTTTGCAGGCAGCTATTGAGCATGCAAAAACCGTGGGTGATCAAGCTGCAGTACTGCAGGCGCGCTGTCTGTTAGGGCCCGTGTTGCTTGACCTAGGTGAGCCCGCCAGTGCACTGGCTAACGGTAAGCTTGCTATGGCTATTGTCTCCGACGATAAAAACGATAATTTGGCGTCAATGGCGATGGTAGCCGTCGGCGAGTCACAAATTCGTTTAGGAAAATACGCTTTGGGTCTGCAGATGTTGACGCAGGCGTGGAGTCGAGCTGAGCCAAGCGATGCCAAGTTCAGTACGGGTCCATGGGCCCTAGCCGCCTTGGCCACCGTGGTGCAGCGCGATGTTGAGCAACGTAACTTGCTGGCTAAAGGCGAGCATTTACTGAACAGCGGTGCTGAGGGCTTGAGTCACTTTTGGTTCTATCGCCTTGCGATTCAAGTTGCATTGGGCGGTGGCGATGATCGTCTAGCCCGCCGTTATGCCAAGCTACTCCAGGGCTACGAGAACGGGCAAGAGCTGCCTTGGGTCAAGCAGGCTTGTGCCGGCTTGGTCGAAGACAATAAGCCTTCAATGTTGGTTGCTCCTTTGGACTAGGTGCAGCTGAGGTGGAAAAAAAAGCCCGGACAAAGTGCCGGGCTTTTCTTGTTTTGAAAGGGCGATTGTTATTTAAAGCTGATCACCTTAACTTCACCGCTTTCTATCTTGCCCTTCCATAGCGCTGGGCCACTCTGGTGTACTGAGTCCCCACTGGAGTCTACGGCAACCGTGACAGGCATGTCGACGACGTCGAATTCGTAAATAGCTTCCATACCTAAGTCTTCAAATGCGACTACCTTGGCATTTTTAATCGCCTTAGATACCAGATAGGCAGCTCCACCAACAGCCATTAGATAGACTGCTTTGTTATCACGGATGGCATCGCGTGCTTCAGGACCGCGCTCCGCTTTACCAACCATTCCGATTAATCCGGTTTTTTCTAGCATGGTGCGGGTGAATTTATCCATTCGGGTAGCCGTGGTGGGGCCAGCTGGGCCGACTGCTTCCTCACGGACAGGGTCAACCGGCCCGACGTAATAGATAAATCGATTGGTGAAGTCCACTGGCATTGGCTCGCCAGCTGCAATCATGTCGGTCATGCGTTTGTGGGCTGCGTCGCGACCGGTCAGTAACTTCCCATTCAACAGAACAGTATCGCCAGATTTTAAAGTCTGAATGACTTCTTTGTTGACGTTGTTCAGGTCGAGTCGAATCGGCTCGGCGCCACCGCTGCGAGTGACTTCTGGCCAGTCGGACAGGCTCGGTGGCGTGAGTACGGCAGGGCCGCTGCCATCAAGGGTAAAGTGTGTGTGACGAGTCGCTGCACAATTAGGGATCATGGCGACAGGTTTGTTGGCTGCGTGCGTAGGGGCATCGAGTACTTTGATATCCAGCACAGTTGTCAATCCACCCAAGCCTTGTGCACCTATGCCGAGCTTGTTGACCTTCTCAAACAGCTCAAGTCGAAGCTCTTCGGAGCGTGTTTTGGGGCCGCGTTCAGCAAGCTCTTGAATATCCACATGACCTAACAATGATTCCTTGGCCAATATCATCGCTTTTTCGGCGGTACCGCCAATGCCAATACCCAGCATGCCTGGCGGGCACCAACCAGCTCCCATTTTGGGCAGCTGTTCCAGTACCCAGTCGACCACTGAGTCTGACGGGTTGAGCATGGCAAATTTGCTTTTTGCTTCGCTGCCGCCGCCTTTCGCCGCAACATGTATTTCGACAGTATTTCCTGGCACGATGTCGTAATGAATCACGGCGGGCGTGTTGTCCTTGGTATTTGCGCGCGCACCGTCTGGGTCTGCAAGTACAGAAGCTCGCAAGGGGTTTTCTGTGTTCAGGTAGGCGCGGCGAACACCTTCATTGATCATTTCGGTCAATCCCATATCGCCTTCGAAATTGACACTCATGCCCACTTTTACAAAGACGGTGATGATGCCGGTGTCTTGACAGATAGGTCGACGGCCTTCGGCGCACATGCGGGAGTTGATAAGGATTTGCGCCATGGCGTCTTTAGCCGCAGGGGATTCTTCGCGTTCGTAAGCTGCGTTGACGGCTTGAATGAAATCCATCGGGTGGTAATAGCTGATGTATTGCAGGGCATCCTCGACGCTGCTAATCAGGTCTTCTGTCGCAATGGTAGTCATGATTTGTCCAGTTGATAGCTTGGAAAGAGTGCCGGCAGAATGTGGCTTGCACGGGCACCGCTGCTTTATTATAACGCTAGAGAGCAAGGCGTGGAGAGCTGACTGGCCCGCCGGTAGAGGGCCAGTGATAAACAGCTCGGATCAGTGGCTTTTGCCACCCGAAACCTTCTCCATCGCCCATATGACCAAGCCGCCAAGCAGCATTAAGCCAATAGCTGTGAGCGTTAAGCTGTCGCCAAGAGAAGGTAAAAACCACTCGTAGCCCGTGGTGATTTCTTTGTTGTCTTTGCCTTCGCGAACAACAATTTCGATTAACCTGTCTTTCCACGGCCAGACAATTGCCAATGATCCGAGAATGAAACCTGTCATTAAAGCGACGGTTTGATCGTGGTATTTCTCGTACACCCAGCCCAAAATATGTGCAAAGGCAAGTAAGCCCAGTCCACAGCCCAAGGCCATGGGAAGTAAGATTGCCATATCAAATCGGCCAATTGCGCCTAGAACCAGCGCATAGTTTCCCATGATGATCAGGACAAATGAGCCAGAAAGACCCGGCAGGATCATCGAGCAAATCGCGACGACTCCGCAGAGAAAAAGATATCCCGCGTTGGCGTTTTCATTGGCGGGTGCCAACATCGCGACGCCGACAGCGAGTGCTGCGCCAATGATGAGCGCGACGATAGCAACTGGTCCCCAGTTTTTAACCGTGCGACCTACGCTGAATATTGAAACGGCGATTAATCCGAAGAAAAATGCCATGGTCCAAACTTCATAGTTTTCAAGCAGATGCTCGAGGATTTTGGCCAATGTGACGATGCTGACAGCGACGCCGCCCAATATCGCAGCGAGGAAGTTACCGTCCACATGTTCCCAGGCCGCTTTGAAGTCTCTTGCCAGCACATGTTTGGCTGCGCCTAGGTTGCACGACTTTAGTGCATTGATCAGTCGCTCATAGATACCGGTTACCAAGGCGACTGTGCCACCCGAAACGCCCGGTATGACATTGGCTGCACCCATGGCAAGCCCTTTGATAAATGTAGAAATATGTTGGTTCATTTCAAAATTGCTTCTGACTTATGAGGGGGACGCGTGGCCGTTGAATGGCCTGCGCAGTATTGATCTATTATCGGCGACTGATGCAAAGTCTTGCCTCTGATCCTATCGGTATGACTAAGTTTTAGGCGAATCAGCGTAAAAGTGCAGAAAAACTGACACAGTATCGTGTGGGTGTTGAGTTCTTGAAGTCGCCATAAATGTAAAAAAGTGCGTAATTTATCCAACGCTTGGTTTTACGTCGCTTAGATTTAATCTATGATAGTGCACAGCTACTTTTCTAAGCCTCCAAAACACGGTTAAACAGTTCTGGACATGATCAAGATAAACGCGAACAGTCAAAATTGGCGATGGCGAGGGTGACTTCCTAAGTCCGCTCAAATTATTCCTGCCAGACCATTTATCGCGCGAGATCGATCATGACGCCCGAAGACTTTAAGAAATACGCCGATGCCGGCTATAACCGTATCCCTGTGTCACGCCAAATTTTGGCAGACATGGACACTCCGCTCTCTACCTATATGAAATTGGCGTCTCAGCCGCATACCTACTTGCTCGAGTCAGTGCAGGGCGGGGAGAAGTGGGGCCGATATTCTGTGATTGGCTTGCCTTGCCGTGAAGTGATTCAGGTTCGCGAGCGCAACGTAAGTGTTTTGCGCGGCAGAGAAATCGTCAGTGAAGAACAGGTTGCAGATCCGCTGGCGTGGATTGAAAACTACATGGCTGATGTGCGCGTGCCGGATATTCCTGCTTTGCCACGCATGATCGGTGGTTTGGTTGGATATTTTGGTTATGACACCATCCGCTACATTGAGCCGAAGCTCGACCGCTGGGACAAAATAGACCCCATTGATACACCGGACATCACCTTGATGGTGTCCGACGAAGTGGTGGTGTTTGATAATCTCAACGGTACGTTGTACATCGTCACTATGTGCGACCCCAATGCTGTAGACGCTTGGAATCGAGCACAGGAGCGACTCAGCGATATTGAAGCGCAGATGCAACGCAGCGCTCCGTACTCTCAGCCGCACCGTCGTCGCACAGTGAATGAAAGCGAGTTTGACTCTGGTTTCACTCAAGATGGCTTCAAAGAAGCGGTCGATACGTGTAAGGAATACATTGCCGCCGGTGATTGCATGCAGGTGGTGCTATCTCAACGCATGTCGGTGCCTTACAAGGCGCAGCCCTTAGACCTTTATCGCGCGCTGCGCGTGCTCAACCCGTCGCCGTATATGTATTTTCTAAATCTTGGAGATCATCAAGTTGTTGGTGCGTCTCCAGAGATATTGGTGCGCGAAGAAGAGGGCGAGGTTTCGGTTAGACCCCTGGCGGGCACGCGACCGCGTGGTGCTACCGAAGAAGAGGATCAGCGTCTGGAAGAAGAGCTACTGGCGGATCCCAAAGAAGTTGCCGAGCACCTGATGTTGATTGACTTAGGGCGCAACGATGTAGGGCGAATCAGTGAAATGGGTTCGGTGAAAGTCACCGAAGAGATGTCGGTTGAGCGTTATTCTCACGTGATGCACATTGTCTCCAACGTACAGGGCACCGTTCGCCAAGGTATGACACCGCTTTCCGTTTTGCGCGCAACTTTCCCTGCGGGGACTTTGTCTGGCGCACCTAAGATCCGAGCAATGGAAATTCTCGATGAGCTGGAACCGGTCAAACGTGGTGTATATGGCGGCGCTGTGGGTTATATCTCTTGGAATGGCAACATGGATTTGGCTATTGCGATTCGGACAGCGGTTATTAAAGAGCAAACGCTCTATATGCAAGCCGGGGCAGGCTTGGTATATGACAGTGTGCCCGAATCCGAGTGGCAGGAAACGTTAAATAAAGGGCGCGCGTTATTTCGCGCGGTGGCGATGGCTGAAGCAGGGCTCGAGATGTTGCCTGCCGATCAGAAGCGGGGTTGAGCAACCATGTTATTAGTTATCGATAATTATGATTCTTTCACTTATAACCTAGTTCAGTACTTAGGTGAGCTCGGCCAATCGCTGGAAGTGCATCGCAACGATCAGATAAGCATTGATCAGATTGAAGCGATGACGCCGGAAAAAATCTTGGTTGGTCCCGGGCCTTGTACGCCGCGTGAAGCGGGCGTTTCAATGGCCGTAATTGAACACTTTGCTGGCAAAGTGCCAATTTTAGGTGTGTGTCTGGGGCATCAGGCGATCGGAGAAGTGTTTGGTGGCAAGGTAGTTCGCGCCGGCCGCATCATGCACGGCAAGTTGTCGCCAGTGCATCATAATAACTCCGGTATCTTCAAAGGGTTACCCAGTCCCTTTGAGGCTACACGTTATCATTCACTGGTGGTTGAGGCGGCTACTTTGCCCGACTGTCTTGAGATGACGGCTTGGGTAGAGAATGATGACGGTAGTGTGGAGGCGATTATGGGGTTGCGCCATAAAACACTGCCTATAGAAGGTGTGCAATACCACCCCGAGTCGATACGAAGCGCGCATGGGCATAAGCAGCTCCAGCGCTTTCTCGATCAATAACCTGGCTCACCAAGAGGAAGATTCGAGCATGAAAATACAAGAAGCGATCGGTGAGCTGTTGAAAGGCAATGATCTTGAAGCGGCGGGAATGCAGTCGGTGATGAAGCAGATCATGACCGGGGAAGCAACGCCGGCGCAGATCGGCGGGTTTTTAATCGGCCTGCGCATCAAGGGCGAAACAGTTGATGAGATAGCTGCCGCAGCAGAAGTGATGGGTGGGCTCGCTGACAAGGTTGTTTTGGCGGGTGATGAAGTCGTCGATATTGTTGGCACCGGTGGAGACTCTTCGGGCACATTTAATATCTCTACCGCGAGTTCAATAGTTGCTGCAGCGGCTGGGGCCACAGTAGCCAAGCATGGGAATCGTTCTATTTCGAGTAAGTCTGGGGCAGCCGACTTGTTTGAGAAAGCTGGCGTCAATATTGATCTGAGTTCGGATCAGGTTCGCCAGTGTATTGAAGCGACGGGATTGGGTTTTATGTTTGCGCCTAAACACCATAGCGCAATGAAATATGCCGCAGGACCGCGACGCGAAATGGGCGTGCGCACCATTTTTAATGTGTTGGGCCCTTTAACAAACCCTGCTGGTGCGAAGCGGCAGCTTATTGGTGTATTTGCTGCCGATTTGGTCGAGCCGATTGCGCAAGTGTTTGCACGTTTGGGCAATATCCACTCTATGGTGGTGCACGCCAAGGTTGGACTTGATGAGATTGGCATTTCCGGTGAGACCATGGTCTCTGAATTGCGCGACGGCAAAGTGCGTAGCTACACTATTTCACCAGCTGATTTTGGCTTACAAGAAGCGTCGATGAGTGAGATTCAAGTAGAAGATTCCACATCCAGTTTGGCGCTAATTCATCAGGTGTTTAGTGGTATTAAAGGCGCAGCCCGGGATACTGTGCTGCTGAACGCCGGAGCTGGCATTTACGTCGCGGGCCAAGCAGCGTCTCACGCCGAGGGAATTGAGATGGCAGCTCAGGCGATTGATTCTGGCGCTGCCACTGACAAGCTCGAACAACTAGCAAAATTTTCCAGTCAATTTGGAGCCGCTTAGTCGATGAGTAATCCACCAGATGTATTAAAGAAAATTCTTGCAACCAAGGCACTAGAAAACGAAGCCCGTTCAAGCAAAGTATCTGTCAATGAACTTGAGGCTCTCGCCCGCGATCAAAGTCCCATCCGAGGGTTCCGAGAGAATATGGTGCGTAAAATAGCGGCTGGCGAGTCGGCGGTTATTGCTGAAATCAAAAAGGCATCACCCAGCAAAGGCGTGATCAGGCCTGAGTTCGACCCGCCGGCAATAGCTAAAAGCTACGCCGCTGGTGGAGCTGCTTGTTTGTCAGTGTTGACCGATGAAGAGTATTTCCAAGGTTGTACGGATTATCTTATCGCTGCACGAGCTGCTTGTGATTTGCCTGTTATTCGCAAAGATTTCATCGTCGATGCTTATCAAGTGTATGAGGCACGAGCAATGGGCGCGGACTGTATTTTGTTAATTGTCGCCGCGCTAGAAGATAAGCAGATGCGCGAATTACATCAACTGGCAACCAGTCTGTCGATGGATGTGCTGGTGGAGGCACACGATGCTGAAGAAGTGCAGCGTGCTCTGGCATTAGACTTAGATCTGCTCGGTATCAATAATCGCAATTTGCGCACTTTTGATGTCTCATTAAATACAACCTTGGATCTTTTGTCGGTTGTTCCAGATGATGTATTGCTGGTGACGGAGAGCGGTATCGTCACGACTGATGATGTGGCGCTTATGCGGCAAAACAACGTTAACGCATTTTTGGTCGGCGAAAGCTTTATGCGCGCACCCGAACCGGGTGTCGAGTTGCAGCGGCTTTTTGTTTAGGCGTTAGCCGTGCAGGGCTACACCGTGCGTAGCCTATGTGACTTTCAACAAACATCGCAGCAAGTACCGCGTGGCAGCAGTTGTTAAGGCACCAAGTGCAACCTGTGCGGCTGTTTATTTTCTGCTATCAAAAAAATCTGCTGCGTGCGTTACCGTGTCTGCGCCGGTGCGATACCAGCGCAGCTTGTGATAGAGCTGCACCACTTGGCCGATAATTAACAAGCTTGGCGCTTGAATTTCAGCGGCTGTGGCGTCTGTAGCGATATTGGCTAAATTCGATATCAACACACGTTGGTGGGGTGTTGTTCCTTGCTGTATCAACGCAGCTGGAGTGTCGCTGGCCAAACCGTGTGCTTGCAGCTCTTTGCTGATCACAGGCAGTGAGACTAAGCTCATATAGAAGACAAGAGTCTGGCGTGAGTTGGCGTGTTGCGCCCACTCCAGCGCTAGGCTGCCGTCCTCGCGTCGGTTGCCAGTGATAAACGCGCAGCTCTGAGCGTAGTCACGGTGGGTCAGCGGGATACCAGCGTAGCTGGCGCAGCCACTCGCCGCGGTTATTCCGGGCACAACTTGAAAGCGGACGCCGTGCTCTACCAATGTCTCAATTTCTTCTGCACCGCGTCCAAAGATAAACGGATCTCCGCCTTTCAGGCGACAAACGCGCTTGCCTTCCTTGGCCAAATTGGCCAATAAAACATTGAGTTCGTCCTGCGGTATGCTGTGCTCTGCGCGTTTTTTTCCCGCGTATAGCACTTCTACGCTTGGTCTGATGAGCGCTTGCACGGCTGGTGACACGAGTCGGTCCACGACCACTACGTCAGCTTGTTGAATGAGCCTTAGGGCGCGTACGGTTAGTAAGTCGGCATCGCCGGGTCCAGCGCCAACAATCCAAACCTCGCCTTCACCGGTTGTGGTGCTGTTGTTGGTATCTATTGCCCTTTCCAGCGCTTCTTCTGCCTCTTCCTCGCGACCTGCGTGCACCAAATCAGCAATAGGTCCTTCGACAATATTGGCCCAAAATCGACCACGCGATCGACTGTCAGGGATGGCGGAAATTGCACGCAAGCGAAATTGTTCTAGCAGAGCAGCTAAGCGGCTGTAGCTTGGCGGAATCAACGCTTCCAGTCGGCCCCGTAGCATGCGGGCTAGCGCCGGTGACGCCCCTGTAGTAGTGATCGCGAGGCGTACTGGGTCGCGGTTTATCGTTGACGGCAGGATGAACCCCGCCTCAAGGCTATCGGTCGCGGAGTTGGTTAAGATACCGAGTTCTTCGCAGCGCTTGGCGATTTGGGTATTGAGTACTCGATTATCCGTGGCGGCTATGACCAATTTGGCGCCAATCAAGTCGTCATTTTCGAATACGCGCTGTTTAAAAGTGACTCCGTCAATACTCGCCAAGCTATCAGTGATGGTCGGCGAAATAACGCGAACTTCTACGCCGGAATCCCGCAGTGCTCGCACTTTTCGAGCTGCAATTTTGCCCCCGCCAATAACCAGTGCGGGCACTAAGTCGGCGCGGACAAATATAGGTAAATAATTCATAGCAATACCGAGGTCTGATTCTTGAAGTTGGGCAGTGTAGGTTGTTGATTGCCGTGCTGCTCGTTAGCCTATCACCACCAGCGTGAGCGTGGCGCAAACGGTTTGTTTTCTTTTTTTAGGCCGTTTTGCATAGCAATACGTTGGTTTTTCCGGCCCATAAGCCGCATTTGTATCCAGCGCTCCCAAGCAAGTGCTAGCCAGTTGTCGGCTTGCCACGTTTTTCTAAATAGCAGCTTGCTGGCCGCCAGCGCATCGGGAGAGCCCTTGATGAGCTCGTTGGCAAGTTGTTGCGCCGATTGTTCGGGGTGGGCAGAAAGCTGGCTAACAAGCCCGTATTGATTGGCCTCTAGGCCACTGAAAATACGACCTGACATCGTGAGTTCGAGTGCGGTGTCGTATTTTGTGAGCTTGCTTAGTGCCAACGTACCGCTCATGTCGGGGATAATGCCCCAGCGTACTTCCATCACCGACCAGCAGGCATCCTCTGTACTTATTCTGAAATCGCAGGCCAAGGCAATCTGGAGCCCGCCGCCAAAGCAGTTGCCGTGTACTGCTGCAATCACGGGTACGGGTAGCTCGCGCCAGCAGTTGGCGACCTGTTGGGCAATGTTGCATTTCTTCCACGGCCACTTTAAAAATATTTTGGCGGGAAGCGAAGGTTGCCGCTGCACCGCTTTGAAATCTAAACCAGCGCAAAAACTGGCGCCTTCACCGCACAAAATCACCGCGCGAATATTTTTGTCCTTTCGAATTGCCTTAGCGTGCGCAATCAAGGAGCGAAACATCTCTAAATCTAGCCCGTTGTGGGAGTCTGGCCTGTTGAGTCGAACAGTGGCTATGGAGTCTTTTATCTCTAGTTGCGTGCGATGCGAGGCTGACATGGTGGTGTTTTCGCTTTTTCAGGTTGGGGCATTGTAGCGCTTGTTGCTAGGTCGCTTATAAGCACTTGTTCGTATTGCCTGCAAATAACTGTGCTCAAGGATTGGCTGGCATGGTGTCGTAGCTGTATAAATATTGTTGGCAATTGCTCTTTTGCTTAGCGGTTGCTGTTGGTTTTTAGGGTCGTGGCTGTTCGTCGAAGTCAACGCAATGCGTCTCATATGTTGCTATATTCGTTCTCCGAGTAGTTTTTCCTGGAGAGGTGCATGAGCCAGTTCACCAAGTCATTAGTGGTGACACCGCTTGCAGACGGAAATACGTGGGTATTGTGTGAATCCTTTGCCTATTACGTGGGGCCGCATCCAGATGAAGAGCTCATTCAGGTGCCTAAGGGCTTTGTCACTGACTTTGCCACTGTGCCGTTTTTCCTGAGGTGGTATGTCAATAATTGGGGGCGACATGGCAACGCGGCAGTTATTCACGACTGGTTGTATTGGGAGCAATCAAGTCGCACAAATTATAGTCGCGCGGAGTCGGACCAGATTTTCAGAGACGGCATGGTGGTGTTGGGCGTGGGCTCAACGCGCCGAGCTTTGATCTATTGGACGGTAAGAGCTTTTGGTTGGTGGGCTTGGCGTCGTAACCGCTGGGATCGCAAAGCAGGTTTTAAGCGAGTGCTTGATAAGCTGCCAGAAAAATATTCGGCAAAAATGGCTCGTCCTAGAATCATCAAGCGTACCTTGCAGCAATTGCAGCAGCCAGCCCCTGGTCCGAGCCTTTGACTTCGTCAATTTTTGTTTGAGGTGGCGTCGGCCCTGTTGTTTTTGCTTGCGCTAATACCTATGCGTTTCTGCAAAAAACTCGTACACAAAAAAACCGGCATAAAAGCCGGTTTTTTCGATTTTGAAGCAATAAACAGTATGGACTGTCTTTATTGGTGCTCGCTTAACGCGTGCCAAAAATCACCATCGTCTTGCCGCGAGCGTGGATCATGCCTTGCTCTTCTAGGTCTTTAAGCACGCGTCCGACCATTTCCCGAGAACAACCTACGATGCGAGCGATTTCCTGACGCGTGATGCGAATTTGCATACCGTCCGGGTGAGTGATCGCATCAGGTTGCTTGGCAAGATCGAGCAAAGTTGCTGCAACACGGCCCGTTACATCCAAGAAAGCTAGGTCTTTTACCTTTGTACTTGTCTTGCGCAGGCGGTTTGTGATCTGAGATGTCAGCGCAAACAATATCTCTGGCTCTTGTTTAGCCAAACGACGAAATTGCTCGTAGTTGATTTCGGCAAGCTCGCATTTGCTGCGTGCTACAACCCAAGCAGAGCGGTTGTTTTCGTCGTCAAAAAGTCCCATCTCACCAAAGAAATCGCCTTTGTTGAGATAAGCTAAAACAATCTCGCGCCCATCGTCGTCTTCAACCACAACGCTAACAGAGCCTTCTACAATGTAGTAAAGCGTGTCAGGCTGATCACCGTGGTGGATGATCGTGGTTTTGCTAGGATACTGGCGCCTATGACTGTGTCGCAGGAACGTCTCAAGCCACTCTATTTGAGCGGCTACGTTGCGCTGCGGCATCATGATCCGTGGTGCTCCATTCATTTGGTCAATCTCTTCAGTTTGTCTAGTATCTACACAACTGCTATTGACGGCTGTAGCGCGAGTTCGCACGTGTTAACCTCTGCAGTGCTCATACTATCGGCAACAAACCGTGTGTTATTGAGCTTTTCATCATTGTAAGAACGAAGGTGCTTATGCAATCGCGTGTGAAGTGGCTCGATAATATGAGTTTTGTGGCCGAGTCCGGAAGCGGGCACTCGGTTGTTATGGATGGTGCGCCAGAATCGGGTGGGCGTGATCTCGCTGCACGTCCAATGGAGATGATATTGATGGGCCTGGGGGGCTGCTCGTCCTACGATATGGTCTCAATGCTCAAAAAGGCTAGGCAACCCTTGCAGTCGTTGGAAGTGCATATCGATGCGCAGCGAGTGGATGCTGTGCCCGCCGTCTTTGAAACGATCCATGTACGCTTTGTCGTTAAAGGCGAGGGTATGTCGGCTAAACAAGTAAAAAGAGCCGCTGATTTATCCATCGAAAAATATTGCTCAGTGAGCAAAATGTTGGAAAAAACGGCCACTATCACCCACTCACTCGAATTAAACGGTGAAGAAATCACTGCGGATTCAGTGCTCTAGGGTTAATTAACAAAAAAAGTCACGTTGGGCTTGAGTCCGGTGGCAATGTGGCCTAACATAGCGGGTTTCCCAAGACCAAACCCCAATATGAATTGGGCTTTAGGAGCGAATTAATGAAAACCTTCAGCGCCAAACCGGCCGAGGTTAAGCGACAGTGGTTTGTGGTTGACGCCGAGGGCAAAACACTCGGGCGTCTGTCCACTGAGATTGCACGTCGTCTACGCGGTAAGCACAAAACTGAATACACCCCTCACGTTGACACCGGTGATTACATCGTTGTGATCAATGCTGAGAAAGTCCACGTGACTGGTACAAAAGAGCTTAATAAGGTCTATCACCACCACACGGGCTACATTGGTGGTCTCAAGTCCATCAACCTGGGCAAGCAGCGTGCAGAGCACCCTGAGCGCATTATCGAAGCAGCGGTTAAGGGCATGATGCCTAAAAACCCACTGGGTCGTGCGATGTTCCGTAAGCTTAAAGTCTTCGCGGGTCCCGATCATCAGCACGCAGCGCAGCAGCCTGCGCCGCTTGAATTATAATTAGGCAGAAAGAACATGCAGAAATACTACGGTACAGGTCGTCGTAAGACTTCCAGCGCTCGCGTTTTCATGAGTGCCGGTGGTGGTCGCATCACCATCAACAAGCGCCCCATCGAAGAATTCTTCGGTCGTGAAACTGCTCGCATGATCGTGCGTCAGCCGCTTGAGTCATTAGACATGACAGACAAATTCGACTTTGACATCTCCGTATGCGGCGGTGGCAACAGTGGACAAGCCGGTGCTATCCGTTTGGGCGTTGCTCGCGCTTTGTTGGCTTACAACGAAGACTTGCGCCCTGACCTGCGTCGTCACGGCTACCTTACTCGCGATGCCCGTAAGGTCGAGCGTAAGAAAGTCGGTCTGCGTAAAGCACGTCGTGCAGTCCAGTTCAGCAAGCGCTGATACTTACTGCCCAAGTGCATCAAGAGAGGCTCCTTTACGGGGCCTTTTTTGTGTCTGGCGTTTGGTTTTTTGCGCATGATTATGGCGCTTTTGCATTCTTATGGGTCGCATTGGTTGAGTGTTAGCAGTGGATGCTGTCTAATTGCTTATTTGAGTAAAAGCGACGCCTCCGTTGAGCACCTCTTTGCAAGACCTGCAGCCAGCAGCCCCTGATCTCACCGCGCGACTGCGCGAAATTCCTTACAACTACACATCTTTTTCCGATCGTGAAATTATCTGTCGCCTGCTCGGTGATGAATCGTGGCAGGTGATTCAGTCATTGCGGGCTGAGCGGCGCACCGGTCAGTCGGCGCGAATGCTTTTTGAGGCCTTGGGTGATATTTGGGTCGTTCTTAGAAATCCCTATATTCAAGATGATTTGGTCGGTAACGCTAAGCGCCGAAAAAACCTTGTGGGCGCCTTGCATCATCGTTTGGATCAGGTGCAGCAGCGACTCAATGACAACGCTGAAGCTGAGCAGTTGCTGCAGCGTTCGCGGCAAGCTGTGCAAGATTTTGAAGCCTGGCTGACGAAGACAGAAGCGCAGCGCGAAACGGCCAAGCGCGCTTTAAAAGGAGCCACGGCGGCATCGAATGTTGATACCGGTGGTTTAGCGCGGGTGTCGCACGTCACCGACGCCACTGATTGGCGAGTGGAGTACCCGCTAGTTATCGTTTGCCCCGACACTGAAGGCGAGATGTTGGCGGTGGTTAAGGCTTGTATCGCTGCGGGCTTAACCATCGTGCCGCGCGGAGGTGGCACAGGCTACACAGGTGGGGCAATACCGCTACATGCAGATACCGCCGTAATCAACACGGAGAAGCTGGATCTGTATTCGCCGGTATCTTATAGAGAGCTTCCTGGTGTTAGCGAGCCTGTTGCAACTATTCGCTGTGGCGCTGGTGTTGTGACGCGTAGGGTTGCTGAGGCGGCAACTGCCGAAGGGTTGGTGTTTGCGGTTGATCCGACGTCTCAGGACGCTTGTACCGTAGGCGGCAATGTTGCGATGAATGCGGGCGGCAAAAAAGCCGTGTTGTGGGGCACAACGCTCGACAACGTTGCTAGCTATCGCATGGTAACTCCGGATGGCTTGTGGCTGGATGTCGAGCGGCTTGAGCACAATCTCGGCAAAATCCATGATCAAGATACGGTGCGCTTTCGCCTGACCAGGCGCGAAACTATCGACGGCGCACCGATATCAGAACCAGAGATAATTACTTTTAACGGTTCAAACTTCCGCAAAGTGGGTTTGGGTAAAGACGTCACCGATAAGTTTCTGGGTGGGTTGCCAGGCGTTCAAAAAGAAGGCTGCGACGGACTGATCACTTCGGTGGAGTTTATTCTCCATCGTATGCCAAGTCAGGCGCGCACGGTTTGCATGGAGTTTTATGGTAAAGACTTGCATTCCGCCGTGCCGGCAATCGTCGAGGTCAAAGACTTTGTTGATGGTTTAAACGACGTGCTACTGGCGGGTCTGGAGCACCTCGATGATCGCTACATTAAAGCGGTTAAATATAGTCCTAAAGCCTCACGTGGTGAATTGCCGCGCATGTTGTTGTTAGCGGATATTGTTTCTGACAACGAAATGTCGGTGGCGGCTTGTGCATCTGAAATTGTGCGTATCATTAACAAGCGCGGTGGAGAGGGTTTTGTCGCGGCGAGCGTTGAGGATCGTGCTCGATTCTGGGCGGCTCGTTCTCGTACGGCGGCAATCGCCGCGCACACCAATGCTTTTAAAATCAACGAAGACGTTGTTATTCCTTTGCCACGGCTCGCTGACTACAGCGAGGGCATAGAACGCATAAACATCGTTCAGTCAATACGTAACAAGTTGCGAAATGTAGACGCATTGATCGAGAAGTTTTCTGCGCCACTGACGCCATTGTTGGGTCAAGCAGCACGCGAAGGCGGCGGCGAGCAGAAAGAAATTGACGAGAAAAAACGTCAAGCTGTTATCGCGTTACTCAAAGCGAAGCGAGATACATGGCAAGGCTTCCATGACCGTTTGGATGACGTTGTATCTGCGTGTGCTGATCTGGTGCCTGAGCCTGTAGAAGGTTTGGCGCCTACTGACACGATATTAAAAGGTTTTTTGTATCGCCAGCTGCGTGTGTCTTTGCGCGATGAAGTGGAAAAACCTCTGAAGGAGGTTCTGGGCGGTAAGCGCTATGTCACAGCTCGCGAGATAATCGATAAGGTGCACGGCGACATCAGACCGAGCCGTTTATTTGTGGCGTTGCACGCACACGCTGGCGACGGCAATGTGCACAGTAACATTCCCGTAAATTCGCACGACTACCACATGATGCATGCCGCCGAAGGGGTGGTGGAAGAGATCATGGCTCTGGCTCGTTCTCTTGATGGTGTGATTTCTGGCGAGCACGGAATTGGCCTAACAAAGATGCAGTTTCTCGATGAGACAACTGTGCAAAACTTTGTTGAATATAAAGAGAAGGTTGATCCGCGCGGTCATTTTAATCGTGGCAAATTGATGCCTGGGTCTGGCTTGCAAAATGCCTACACGCCGTCTTTTAAACTGCTAAAGCAAGAGTCAATTATTCTTGAGCAGAGTGATTTGGGTGCGCTCAACGACAGTATCAAGGATTGCTTGCGCTGTGGAAAATGCAAACCTGTGTGCAGTACGCACGTGCCTCGTGCCAATTTGCTGTATTCACCCCGTAACAAAGTCTTGGCCACCGGTCTAATCATCGAGGCTTTTCTCTACGAAGAGCAGACGCGCCGTGGCATATCTGTGCGTCACTTTGAAGAGATGAACGACGTCGCTGATCACTGCACCGTGTGTCACCGTTGTCTTAGCCCGTGTCCTGTGGATATTGATTTTGGTGATGTCAGCATCAACATGCGTCAAGTGCTCAACCAGCAAGGCAAGCGAAATCGCAAGCTCGGTACCATGGCTTCAATGGCTTACTTGAATGCCAAAGACCCGATGGTGGTCAATATGGGCCGCAAAATGATGATCGATTGGGGCTTTACTGCACAGCGATTAGCAAATCAGTGGATTGGTAAATTGCCTGCCATTTTTCGCCACAAAGAAAAGCCCCAACCAACCGGGCTTGGTGCTACCAAACCGGCGGAGCAGGTGGTGCACTTTGTCAACCGCAAGCTGCCCTCTAAAAAATATCTGCCAACCAAACCGATGCGTGCGCTACTGGGGGTGGAGGATAATGATTATGTGCCAATTCTAAGAAACCCCGACATAGTAGACGAAACCAGTGAAGCTGTTTTTTACTTCCCTGGCTGTGGTTCTGAGCGCTTGTTCAGCAAGGTGGGGTTGGCAACTTTGGCCATGCTCTATGACGCGGGGGTGCAGACAGTACTGCCTCCGGGCTATCTCTGCTGTGGTTATCCACAGACATCTTCAGGAGATAAAGCAACCGGCCAGAAAATCACCACTGACAATCGCGTTTTGTTTCACCGTGTGGCGAATACACTGAACTATCTCGACATCAAAACCGTGGTGGTTTCTTGCGGTACATGTATGGACCAGTTGATGAAGTACGAGTTTGAGCAAATTTTCCCCGGTTGCCGCCTGATCGACATTCATGAGCTATTGATGGAAAAAGGCTACAGCATCGACGGTGTTGAAGGTGTGCAGTATCTCTATCATGAGCCGTGTCACACACCGATGAAGCAATACGATGCATTGTCTGTGACACGCTCTCTAGTCGGGCCAAAAGTCGAGTTGTCAGATCGTTGTTGTGGTGAAGCGGGCACCTTTGCGGTTGCGCGTCCGGATATCGCGACGCAGGTACGTTTTCGAAAAGCCGAGGAACTTCATAAGGGCATCAACGCTGCTACGGGAGCAGAGGTCACAGCGCCTGGTCAGATGAAGATGCTAACGTCTTGCCCTGCCTGCGTGCAGGGGCTGTCGAGATACGAAGATGAGACAGGCTTGGAAACGGATTATATTGTTGTAGAAGTGGCGCAGCATATTCTTGGTGAAGACTGGATCGAAGGCTTTATCGAAAAAGCTCAGCACGGTGGCGTAGAGCGCGTGTTGCTGTAGTCCAACGCACGATGTACTAATGGGCCGTGAGGTCCATTTAGAGCCCAAAAAACACCTGTTTTTTGGGCTTTTTTTTGTGTTTAGGGTGACTAGGTCACTTGTCCATTCTGTTGACAGAAATACCCATTGAAAGGGAAATTACACAGGCATAGCATCTTAGCCAGTGATTGGTTTTTCCTAAATTTCTGATTGATAGAGGACGTTGTCATGGAACTTACGTTGCAACTAATGGGTGAGCTTTTTACTGGCTGGCCCGGTATTTTGTCACTTATCGTTATCGCTTTTATGGTCGGCATGGGTGTCTTCTTTTTGCGGCTTTTTTTGCAGAACGACAGCAAATAGTCGTTTGAAGTCTATTGGTGTTGCTGCGATAGGCGAAACTGACTGCGCTTTACTGAGCTGATGCTAGCAAGGGGAAGGTGGTCGGTTTTGCAAAGCAGGCTAGACAACCTTTATTTTAGGACGCTCTGATCGGTTTAATTCATCGTCAAGTAGAGGAACGATAGGCTGTGGTGTGCGATAATCTTAAGGTTAGCCTCCACATTTTTATTGGTCGTCTGTCATGCAGCCTGCAAAAACTCTTTTTTCCTATCGCAAACACTGGGCTCATAAGCTCGGCGTAGCACCGTTTTTGCCGATGTCGCGCGAAGAAATGGACATTCTTGGCTGGGATGCTTGCGACATTATCTTGGTGACCGGCGATGCGTATGTTGACCATCCAAGCTTTGCAATGGCGATGATTGGTCGTTTCTTGGAGGCGCAAGGCTTTCGAGTTGGCATTATTGCCCAGCCAGATTGGAGCAGTGCCGATGACTTCCAACGCCTAGGTGAGCCTGTACTGTTCTTCGGTGTGACGGCTGGAAACATGGATTCCATGGTCAATCGCTACACCTCGGATCGTCGTGTACGCCATAACGACGCTTACACCCCCAACGATGAAGGCGGAAAGCGTCCCGACCGCGCCGTGATTGTCTACAGCCAGCGTTGCCGCGAAGCTTTCAAGGGTGCTCAGGTTGTGGTGGGTGGAATCGAAGCCAGTTTGCGTCGTATCGCTCACTACGACTATTGGAGCGACAAAGTCCGTCGTTCGGTGTTGTTAGATAGCAAGGCCGATATCTTGGTGTATGGCAACGGTGAACGAGCAATTGCCGAGATTGCTCACCGTGCCGCCGCTGGCGAATCCATTGCTGAGATGGCCGGTGTGCGCGGTACCTCACGCGCTTTGAGCACAGTGCCTGCAGGGTATCTGCTCGTGGATTCCACCAGTATCGACACCCCCGGTGAGTTGGCGCCAAACCTCAACCCCTATGAGATAAAAGACGAGTCGGGCGATTGCGGGAAATCGGGTGTTCAGACCCAGAGTAATGAGGCCTTAGAAGAGCCCGGTGCAGCCACTGTGATCAAATTTGATCGCAACGCTAAAAAACATCCGCGCGACAAGCAAGTAATTCGTCTGCCTGATTACGATCAAGTGCGGGATGATCGTGTTTTATATGCGCATGCTTCACGGGTGTTGCACCTTGAGACTAACCCGGGCAATGCGCGCGCCCTTGTACAGCGACACGGTAATCGCGAAGTCTGGATTGAGCCGCCACCGATGCCACTGAGCACCGAAGAAATGGACGGCATTTTTGATCTTACTTTTCAGCGTGTGCCGCACCCTAGTTATGGTGATGCAAACATCCCCGCGTACAAGATGATTCGCTTTTCTGTCAACATCATGCGCGGCTGCTTTGGTGGCTGCACCTTTTGCTCCATTACCGAACACGAAGGCCGTGTGATTCAGAGCCGCTCTGAAGACTCTATCGTGCGTGAAGTGGAAGAAATTCGAGATCGAGTACCGGGCTTTACAGGTGTCGTGTCTGATTTGGGCGGCCCAACTGCCAATATGTACCGCTTGGCGTGCAAAGACCCAAAAATTGAAAAAGTCTGCCGCAGGCTAAGCTGTGTCTACCCAGATATATGCAAAAACTTAAACACCGACCATTCGTCCTTGGTGCATTTGTATCGTCGCGTGCGAGAGCTTCCCGGTGTTAAAAAAGTCCTCATTGCATCGGGTTTACGCTACGACTTAGCGTTGCGCGACAAAACCTACATACGTGAGCTGGTGACACATCACGTGGGCGGCTATCTGAAAATAGCGCCAGAACACACAGAAGAAAATGCGCTCAATCGCATGATGAAACCTGGCATCGGTGCGTACGACGCTTTCAAACGCTTGTTTGATAAATTTTCTAAAGAAGCGGGTAAAGAGCAGTATTTGATCCCGTACTTCATTGCGGCGCATCCGGGCACCAAAGACGAAGACATGATGAATCTCGCGCTTTGGCTGAAACGCAATGGCTTTAGAGCAGATCAGGTTCAGGCATTTTTACCCAGTCCAATGGCGCTAGCAACGGCCATGTACCACTCAGGTCGCAACCCTCTGAAGGGTGTGAAGCGTGAAGGTACTGAGGTTGTGGAATCTCCCAAAGGGCTAACGCAGCGTCGTCTGCACAAAGCCTTTTTGCGTTACCACGATGCGGAGAATTGGCCTGTATTGCGTGAGGCGCTGAAGCGTATGGGCCGTGCCGATTTAATAGGTAACGGCAAGAAGCACCTGATTCCAACTTTCCAGCCAAAAGGTACAGGAACTGGTGGTGAAGGTCATCGCAAAGGGGTAAAAGCGGGGACTAAGGTTCGACCCTTCACGACTAAACATATACATGCCTCAGACAAGCGCAAAGGCAAAGGCAATCGTAAATAGGTTGTTAAAGGTGTAGGCTTGATTGAGTAGTAAAGGGCGAGTGCAAACTCGCCCTAAATGATACAGAGCGGGCAAGGATAAGCAGTGACTGATGGCAGAGGTCTAATCCGTTGAAAGAACTTATGCGAATGTTGCCTCGCATGGTTTTACCGCGTCAGTATTTTACTTTGACCTTGGCACTCGGCACCGTGCTCACGCTTGTCATATCCTCGTCTGAGCTCTGGAGTTACTACAAACTCTCTGAACAAGAGCTGCAACAAACAGCCAGTCGCGTACGTAACTTTTATTACCAAAGCCTCGTCAATAGCCTGTGGATTCGAGACTCTCGCCAGTTACAAATTCTGGTCGACGGCATCGTCGAATTTGAACCCGTGGCGCATGTGCAAATTCAAGACGAGTATGAAGTGTGGGAAGCGGGAGTTAAGCCTCTAGATATAGAGCCGGATATGCTCTTGCCGCTGGTCTACGGAGAAGACCCCGACGAGGTACACATCGGTAGCTTCGCTTTGTCATTCGAATGGCGGGGTGTACCAAAAGATTTGGTATCAAAAGGCCTCAGCCTTTTGTTCTTTAACTCCGTAAAAGCCATGATCGTGCTTGGCTTTTCATTAGCTTTATTCCATATGTTGGTCAGCCGGTATGTGGTTGCTATCGATGATCACTTGCGCAGTTTGAACCCCGAAAAAGGGGTGCAACTATTGCGTTTTCCGCCGCGCAGTTTGGCCAAGGGCCGAAACGAAATCGACTCTGTCGTCGCGACCATCAATATTCTTAATTATCGCTTGGTCGAGAGTGTGCGCGAACTGCGTCTGCATGGTGCGCAGCTGGAGCAGCGTGTTGTAGAGCGAACTCAGGCACTAGAAAAGGCCAATGAGCGTGCGCTGCGTAACGAGCGTTTAAGTGCCATAGGTCAGTTGGTCGGGAAGGTGAGCCATGAGCTGCGCAACCCGATGGGCACGATCCAGGCGTCACTTGCGCTTCTAAAGCGCGGTGGCTCCGGCAATGAAGCGTTGCAGCAAAGCGCATTAGAGCGCATTGAGCGCAATATTGAGCGCTGCGATAAACTGGTGCGCGAACTGCTGATTTATTCCCAATTACCTGCTGACCCCGTTGGTTGGCTAGAGCTTGATTCCGCGGTCAATTCGATCGTCGCCGATCATTGCTTGGGCTTGCAAGGTAAATGTGAATTAACCGTCAATGCACAAAGTGGCGCCAGCGTTTGGTTTATTCCCGAGCAGCTCAACCGTTTGTTGAGTAACTTGATTAACAATGCCGTTGATGCCGTGAGCGAAGTTGAAAATGGCAGTATTCAAGTGGTGACAAGCATCGAAAGTGAGTCCGCGGTGCTCTCCGTAGCAGACAATGGCTCGGGCATCTCAGCTGAAGTGCGTGACCGAATCTTTGATCCCATGTTTTCTACCAAGTCTTTTGGATTTGGGTTTGGCCTAAGTGTGGTGTTGCAAGTTGTACAGTCGAGCGAAGCAGAGATCCACGTCGAACACCTCAACCCAGGTACGCGATTTGTGGTGCGCTTTAATCGAGGTCGAAGTGGGCTGTTGAGCTAGTTTGGTACGAGCTATCGGTCGAGATTTTTTAGTCGCAACTGAATCGGTGTCTTGTTTTTTTTGTCGAGCAAATGCGAGACAGACAACCCCAGCAGGCGCACGGACTTTTGCAGCGCTTCGGTGCGATGAAGCAGATGCGATAGGTAGGGTGTGATATCGGCTTGATGGTGCACCGGTGGTGATGCACGGCATTGTCGAGTAACGGTAGTGAAGTCTGGATACCGCACCTTGATAGCGAGCGTTTCAGCATAGAGCTGTTTTTTCTCAAGTGAGCGAGCAACTTGAGCAGCCAACTCTTCGAGTGTTTCCAGCATCTGAGTTTCACTGCTGAGATTCTCCGCAAAGGTTGTTTCCGCGCCAACGGATTTTCTCTCGCCACTGTTGTCCACTGCGCGCTCATCAACACCGCGGGCGATGTTGTACAAAAACTGCGACCACTTGCCAAAATGTTTCTGCAAAGCCTCTAGCGACCAACGGCGGAGGTCGGCTCCGGTGTGGATACCCAGCGCTGTCATGCGGGCTTCTGTTGCTTTGCCTACGCCATAGAATTTGCCGATTGGAAGTTGTGCCACAAAGGCTTCACCTCGTTCTGGTGGCACCACAAACTGGCCATTTGGTTTTCGCATATCGGATGCCATTTTGGCCAAAAATTTGTTGTATGAAATACCCGCGGAGGCCGTCAGTTGAGTTTCTTGCAAGATCACCGCGCGGATTTCACGCGCTAGTTCTGTGGCTGTTCTGTCGCCGCAGGTTTCGCTAACGTCCAAGTAGGCTTCGTCGAGTGATAGTGGCTCGATGTTAGGTGTGTAGCGCAGGAAAATAGCTTGTACTTGTTGTGATGCTTCGCGGTAGGCCTCAAAGCGTGGTGGCACAAAGATCGCGTTGGGGCACAAACGCGCAGCGCGAGAGCAGGGCATAGCAGAGAAAACGCCAAAGGTTCTCGCTTCGTAGCTCGCGGCCGCAACTACGCCACGGGAGTTTGGTTTTCCGCCCACGAGCACTGGTTTGCCGCGAAGTGCAGGATTGTCGCGTTGCTCAATGGAGGCAAAAAAAGCATCCATGTCGATGTGTATGATCTTGCGCGTCATGAGGGCAGCTTAAAGTGAACGCATGGCACTGATTATACCTACAGTGACAATGTTGTGTCAGATTGCGTGAATGTGTATCTGTGTGGTGTAAGCGAAAATGCGTAAACTTCACTTTATTCTTACTTCGTGAGCTTGCTTTATGGAGCTGCTGCCCTTTGTTGTTGCTGGCATGTCGCTGTGGGGTACGCCAGGCCCGAATAACATGATGTTGGCGTATTCTGGAGCAACCTTTGGCTTGTTACCCACCTTGCCGCACTTGCTCGGTATTGCCGTTGGCAGTTTGTTGCTGCTCGCCTTGGTATTAGCGGGTTTGGGCCCACTGATACAGGCTTGGCCGGCCAGCTTAGACGTCTTGAAAGTCATTGGTAGCAGTTGGCTATTATGGATCGGATGGAAAATGGCCAATGCTGGGGCTGCCAAAGAGAACAGCACCGAAAAACCCATGTCGTTTTTCGCAGCTATCGTTTTTCAGTTTGTTAACCCTAAGGCGATTACTGCCAAGCTTGCGCTTGCGGGTATCTTATTCGTGATAGAGCAAACACACAGTGGCACGTTGTGGAAAGCGCTAGCGCTCACTCCTTTTTTAAATGCCGTGTGTATTGCTCCTTGGCTGCTGGCCGGTAGAGCGATACGTGGCTTTCTCTCCACGCCCTTAAGATGGCAGGTTTTTCGGTGGTTAACCGGTGCGATGACTGCAGGCTGTGCTGTATTTCTGTGGCTTTAGTAATTGATTGGTTTTTTATTGACTGACTTCAAGGTATAACAGGGCTTTCCTGTTGTGGGTCAAACAGCACCAATGCCAACCATTCAACCACCAGTGCAGGTGTGGAGTGGTTTTCTATTTCAACATTGACCGCATATCGCAGCAGCAGATGCCCTTCTTCTTTCAAGCGTGCCTCGATTAAATTAAAGTGCGCCCGAATGCGACTGCCCGACGGTACGGGTGACAAAAAGCGCAGTTTGTCCATGCCGTAGTTTAGCGTGCCTGTTGCGCCTTCAACTTGCGGCATGCTGTCTTCTGCCATGCTGCTCAATAGCGACAAAGTAAGGAAGCCGTGCGCGATGGTGCCCGGTAGCTCAGTGGTGCGTTTGGTGCGTTCAGGATCGATATGAATAAACTGATGATCTCGAGTGACATCGGCAAAGCTATTGATCATCGGCTGGTCTATAGTCAGCCAATCGCTACTGGGAAGTTGAAGGTCGCGGGTATTGATTAACGTATCGGGTGTGGACTGTTTCAAAAGGTGCTTCCGCTTTGTAGTTTGAGAGAAAGAGCTTGCTCGATTAATTTTGTGCGGGTGTTGCGTTTATTAGCGCTAGGTTAGTTCCGGAAGCTTGCCCGACGCTTTTCGAAAAATGCACTTATGCCTTCTTGTGCTTCATCTTGCACTTGCGCATCGATCATAAATTCCGCTTCGAGATCGAGCTGTTGTTGCACCGTATTATGCTGTGCATTGATACAGAGAGATTTGATTTTTGCAATGGCGTGCTGTGGGCCGCGCGCAAGTTTTTCTGCTATTTTGCAAGCATGGATAAGCGATGTTGTCGGCTCACATAGCTCATTCACTGCGCCGACATCGTAAAGACGTTTTACAGGGATTCTGTCGCCGAGTAAGCACATTTCAGTCAGTAGTTGTCGCGGCAGTGCGTCGCTGAGAAATGCAGTCGCGCCACCGTCGGGTGTTAAGCCTACTTTGACATAAGCAACTGAAACATAAGCGTCTTCAGCGCAGATAAGCAAGTCACAGGCAAACGCAATGGAGGCACCAGCACCAGCCGCGCCTCCTTCAATTGCGGCTATAACTGGGACAGGGCTTTGTTGAATGGCGACGACGACTTCATGCAAACGGTTCAATCGCGCACGCCGCTCATCACTGCTGCGTTCTCGGGCTTTGGCTAACAAGCCCAAGTCACCTCCGGCACAAAAAAAACCTTCGGCGCCTGTTAAAATCACGGCCCCGACACTGCTGTCGTCCCGCGCTTGTTGCAGTGCTGATGTGATAGTGTCGTACAGCGTCAATGATATAGGGTTGCGCGCTTTGGGGTTGTTGTTGACAACAATCAGCGCTGCACCATCACGGTAGCTATACGCCAGTTCAGATTGATCCGGAGGGTTGTTCTGCATGTTGAAATCAAGTCCTGTTTTATGGCAAGCCTGCTACCAATTTAGTCGTCTGATACGCTTCACACTAGCTTAATTTTTATCTATCGTCGACACTCTGCATAGCAAAAGAATAGCTAAATCCACTAAAGAGTATGGCTTGCGACTTGTTGGCCACAAACCTAAAAGGAAACACAATGCGCGCAATGGTCTGTCAGCAGTTTGGTCCGCCAGAGAGCTTACAAAATGTCGAGCTTCCCGATCCTGTGCCTGCAAAAGGGCAGTTGTTGATTGATGTTGAAGCGTGCGGGGTCAATTTTCCCGATACGCTCATCATTGAAGGCAAGTACCAAATCAAACCCGAGTTACCTTTCTCTCCGGGTGGCGAGGTGGCAGGGGTAGTCTCGGCGGTTGGTGAAGGCGTTGATTCGTCATGGGTTGGCCAATCCGTTATTGCGCTGACCTACTACGGGGGCTTTGCAGAGAAAGTAGTAGCTGACGAGCAGCAGCTATTGCCGCGACCTGCGGGCATGAGCGGCGTGATGGCTGCGGGTTTTGGATTGGTGTACGGCACATCTATGCATGCGCTCAAGCAGCGAGCTAAATTGAAAGTAGGCGAGACTTTGTTAGTCTTGGGCGCTGGCGGTGGTGTGGGTTTAGCCGCGGTAGAGATTGGCGCGCTAATGGGGGCGACGGTCATTGCGGCGGCCAGCACTGACGAAAAACTTGAAGCTGCGCGCCAAGCGGGTGCAACACACTTGATCAACTACAGTGACAAACCGTTGCGCGAGGCCTTAGCAGAAATCGTCGGTAAAAAAGGCGTTGATGTTGTGTACGATCCGGTGGGTGGTGGCATGTTTGAGCAAGCGCTGCGTTCTACAGCGTGGAATGGCCGCGTGTTGGTCGTGGGTTTTGCTGCAGGTGATATCCCTAAAGTGCCTGTTAATCTTGTGCTACTGAAAGGCTGCTCAATTGTCGGGGTGTTCTGGGGTAGTTTCCGCACTCAAGAGCTAGAGGCTGACAACCAGAACTTTCAACAACTGTTTGATTGGTTTGCACAAGGCAAGCTGAACCCGATGATAGGGCAGGCTTTACCACTGGCACAGGCGAGCGAAGCACTGCGCTCCTTGATGAACCGCTCCGTGATCGGAAAGCTGGTTTTGACTACGTAAGCTGTGACTAAAAGGGAAGCACAATGTTTGATTTAACCGGGAAGGTAGCTGTTATAACTGGCTCATTACGTGGGATCGGAGAAGTCACTACTTGGCAGTTTGCGCGATCTGGGGTCGAAGTTGTGATATCTAGTCGTAAGTAAGATGCTTGTGAACAAGTGGCAAAAGCGATCGTTCGTGTGATGGGGCGCTTTGCGGTTGTTAAGCTCGGTGCTGTGCTAGTCTGCCTTTTTTCCGTGGGAGCGCGTTATGACACGCAAATTAATTTCGTCTGGTTCAACCTTCGAGCAAGAAATAGCGTATTCGCGCGCGGTGGTGGAAGACGGATGGGTGTTTGTCAGTGGAACTACCGGCTTTGATTATAGTGATATGAGTATTTGTGATGATGTCGCGGGGCAAACCGAGCAGTGTTTGAACAACATTCAATCGGCGCTTGAGCAAGCTGGTTGCTCCCTCAAACATGTTGTCAGAGTGCGGTACATCTTACCTGAGGCTTCGGAGTTCCCTCAGTGTTGGCCAATACTACGTCGCTATTTCTCAGATGTACTGCCAGCTGCGACGATGTTATCAGCGGGCTTGGCTGACCCTCGTATGCGAATTGAAATCGAAGTGACGGCTAAGCTGCCAAAAGAGTAATCGCCTTTCAACAAGCCAAAAAAAGACGGCCCAAAAGGGCCGTCTTATTCTTCAGCTAAACACCAGCTTAGAAGGTGTAGCCAAATTTCACACCAAGGGCGAGTGCTGAGTTCGAAGAAAAGTCGGACTCAAAATCGCCGATATTGGTGAAGGTGTCACCAATTTCAATGTAGCTTACTCCTGCAGTGACTTTCGAGTTCCCTTCGGTAAAAGTACCAGCGAGTGTGATCGAGTTGTAGCCGTCTGTAGGTGATAGGTTGGTTGAGACTTTGTCGGTAGCTTCTTCAGTGGCGAGTATTAATGCAAGTGCCACATTTTCGTTCAGCTTTCGTGCAACACCAAGTTTTATAGTGGTTGTATCGTCCGAGTGGCTGACCAGTTTGCTGCCGCCAGTTACTTGAAAATATACATCTGGCACGATTTCCGACTTTGTCCATTCGGCGAAGTGTACCGAACCAAAAACCAAGGTCTTTTCGTTGACACCGCTTTGAAAGGCCAAGTTAATGGTACTGGGCATTGTGGTTGAGACGGTACCTGCGACGTCAGTGAAAGGCACGAATGTTCCGGACCCTGGGTCAAGCACCGTGGCGCTCTCTACTACGTCGTGTTTATGGTCAATCTCGGAGTTATAAGTCAATGCTACCCGAAGTGCGATTTCTTTCATCTCATAGGCAGCGCCCACAATGTAGCCGGCAGCTATATCTGGGTCTGAGTCGCCTTCGTAGTCCAGAACCTTCACTAGGTTTCCGCCAAGTACTTGAGAGACAGCTATCTGTGCATCGGCCTCGAACTGCTGTACTTTTGCGCCGCCGTAAACACTAAAATTGTCACCCATTTTATATCTCAACAACGCTGAGATATTGCGAGCTTCCAACTCAGCAGAGGAGCCGTTGTAGGGGTAAAAAGGATTGGTGTGACTGTAAGAGACACCTGCTCCATAAGGCTCGGTGTAAGCGATGCCCCAATCGAGGTTGCTGTTGATGGGGGCTTTGTATGCCAGTGACTTGTTGTTGAAGCTACTGACCATTTCACCGCTTCCGAGGTCTGCTTGTCCTGTGGGAAGTTTGCCATCCACATCTGGATTAACTAAACCTAAGCTGAACTCCACATAACGACCGTCGTTGAACAGGAAGTCGGGGACATTGTTGTTTCTTTCAAATCCGCCCGCAATTGCGCTAACTGGAAGGGCGATGGATAGTGCGACTATAATTTTCTTCACGCAAGTTACCTCTGGTGTCACGGTGGTGCAAGCCGGTGCTCGAATGTACTCGCTCTGTCGAGTGGGGTCGAACCACGGCATGGTTTCTGGTCAGCCTACGAGTTGCATGGGCGACATTTGTTTTGCTGGGCACAATAGTGGCGTTATTTGGCACAACGATGCACTACAGTACCTGCGGTCGATAGCATATCGCGCAATAGTGCCGCAGCGCCTAGCAATATAGATCATAGGTTGATCTTTTCGCTCAGTCCATTACCCAATAGACTGATCATGATGTCTGTAGCTGAGTGCTTGCATTTAGAACGCTGAGTTGCTTGGCTAATGCATGACTCTGAGGCCTTAGTTCAAGCGCTTGCAGGCGGCGTAAATGTTCGCGTTTGTTTGGGTCTAACGTACAGCAAAGCATTGCTTGGCAGTGGCTACAGACTGGGGTAATATCCACGCTCTTCATTAGAAGCTCTAGGGCGATTAGCTCAGCGGGAGAGCACTGCCTTCACACGGCAGGGGTCACTGGTTCAATCCCAGTATCGCCCACCATTTTCTAGAGCCGATAAAGCAAGCACGAGCAACCGTCAATCTCTGTGTTGCAAACAAATATTTTCAGTAACCATTGCTCGTGGTTTGCAAGAGCGGAACATAGCGTTGAACCGCTCTCTGTGTGTCACGTTTCTGCCGTTGATGAGCAACAATCTACACGTTACTTTGAAATAAATCGTACCTTGCCTTTGCCGTATTTGCCGGTGTCTAAGTCAAAAGTTATTTCGTGTGTTTCACCTTCCAGAGACACACCTGTATCGTTGGCAGCAGCCACACTTGACAGTTTTAGATGGGCCGTTGAGTCATCCATATAAAGCGCTGAAAAAATATTCATCACTTCGTGCAGGTTTGCAGTTGCCATCTCTGACAATGCACCTTCCTCAACCATATCTTCTGCAGCTGCCGGTGGCACCATCGATAGTGCGGCACCTAAACCTGCCGCTAGGGGTAGGTCACAAAGACAGTAAGCTACAACCTCGTCTTGACGGTTGGTGAACTCCGCAGCGTGGCTAGCGCCGTTCGCTCCCAGTGCGTCGCATTCCGTAATCTTGGCCTGCGCGCCCAGAATCATTTCGAGTGATTGATTGAGTTCGTTGGTGTTGGGTAATTTGTATGCAGACATGTCTTTTCCTTTTTTATATGAAAACAGCGTCGGAGTAGTTAATCGCTAATAACCTGGGTTATTAGTCTCAATATGTTTCGATCGTCTATGCTCGATTTTTTGGATTAACTAACGATATCCACAGAGCGATGACTTGAGTTACAACAAGTCCATCGGCCCGCTCGTGACCGGCTTTAGCGTTGGGTAGCGTGAGTTCTCTCTATATTTTTGGCTTGTTTCTCGACCAGAAGCTTGGGGGAATTAATACTGAGAGCGGAGTTTTATCAAAAGCTTGGATCATTTGCTGTAATAAAGGAGAGAGGATCAAAACAGTTGGCGTCTGTGCTTACTTACGATATCTAAAGGTCTAAAGCCTGCAGTCGATTGCCGCTCTATTCAAGGATAGAAGCGAGACGCGCCCCAATGAACATGAGTATGAAAACACGTGGAATTTGCACGATGCTGGCGGCTAGCTTGATTCCGATGATTGTTGTTGCAGTTACAATCGAGCGGCAAGCCAGCAGTATGTTGGGGAATGCCGCAGACGAGCGGTTGCACAGTGAGCTCCAAGCTCGTAAGCACCACCTTGAAGATTATCTGACGCACATGATGCAAATGAACGCTTCGCTGGCGCGCAATTCGATAACAACTCAGGGTTTGTCCGAACTCAGTACTGCATTCCAAAGCTTAGCTGCTGAAGAGCCACTGAATGACAGCTCGTCGGCAACCGTTAGTGCGGCGCTGAGTAAGTTTTATGTGGACAAGCTGGAGCCTGCTTATCAGCAAAAAATAGGCAGCGCTACATCCCTGAACACGCAGCAAATACTGCCACCTAGTTTGGATGGTCGTATTGCCCAGTGGCTCTATTTAGTTAATAACAAGTACGGTATTGGTGAGAAAGACCAGTTGGTTCGGTCAGGGGATTCCTCGAGCTACAGTGCGGCCCACGAGAAGTATCACGATAACTTTAAGGACTACCTGAATAGATTCGAATTGGAGGACATCTTCTTGGTTGATGCCAAGTCGCGGTCCGTTGTGTATTCAGTGCAAAAAAAATCGGATTTTGGTGGTGGTTTAGACAGTCCTTACCTTGCATCAACAGGGTTGGCCGCAGCTGTTAATCAAGTGCTACAAAACCCGGCTGCTGGCTCTGTTTTTATTGATATGGGTTTCTATAAGCCCTCGTTTGATACCGCTTCCGGATTTGTAGCCACTGCAGTGCGCGATGGTGGCGAAGTAGTGGGTGCAGTGGTGACGCAAATGACTCCCGCTAAGTTAGAAAACTTAACGCACAGTGGCGATGCACAGGGAGAAACTGAGCAGACTGTTATTGTGGGCAAAGACGGATATTTACGCACGCAGCCTAGATTGCACAACGAGCCTGCGGTGTTAAAAATGCAGATTGATTCTGTCAGTCATCAGCGCGCGGTCAATGGCGAGCAAGGCGTGATGCTCGACGAGTTTGATGGTCGTACCGCACACGTCAGTTTTGCTCCTCTGGATGTGCCTGGGTTTGATTGGGTACTGATGGTTGAGATTGATGACGATGAAGTGCATGAGGTCGCCGAGCGACTGCTTATTATTGCGTTAGTCTTGATTTTGATTGCAGCGCTAGTCATCTTTTTTATCGCCTGGCGTATAGGGCGTATGTTTGACAGTACCTTAGGTGGTGATCCGAAGCAGATCCTAAAGGTAGCTGACGCGATTGGCCACGGCGATTTGAGTGCAGTCGCAATAAGCGCATATCCTGCAAGCGCACTTGCAGCAATTATCGAGATGCGCAATAAATTGGCCGGAATCCTTGGCGAAGCAGGAAGTATTGCGCAAGACGTTAAAGTTGGAGCGGAAGAACTCTCGCAAGGGAACTTCGGTTTGAGTGAGCGCACTGAGCATCAAGCAGCAGAGCTGCAGCAAGTCGCGGGTGCGATGGACGAGATCAGCGCGACCGTTAAACAAAACGCCGAGCATACCCAAGCTGCCAGAAAGCTAGCTACAGCCACCCGAGATCGAGCAAGCAGTGGTGGAGAGATCGCTGTCAGAGCGATTGGCGCCATGGAAGACTTGGGCGAATCGAGTACCAAAGTGGTCGATATTATTAGCGTTATCGACGAAATCGCTTTCCAGACTAATTTGTTGGCACTGAATGCCGCCGTAGAAGCAGCTCGTGCAGGGGAGCAAGGCAGGGGCTTTGCTGTGGTGGCTTCGGAAGTTCGCCAGTTAGCGGGCCGAAGTGCCAAAGCTGCAAAAGAAATAAAAGAGCTGATCGAAGATTCAGCGAGTAAAGTCACCAGTGGCACCGAGTTAGTGCGCAGTTCGGGGCAGGAGTTGTCATCTATAGTGGATTCAGTTGCTGAACTGTCGGAATTAGTTGATCAGATAAGCTCGGCAAGTGACGAGCAATCTTCGGGTATTGAGCGCATTCGCGTGTCTTTGCAGCAGATGGATCAAGCGACTCAGCAGAACTCTGCATTGGTAGAAGAAGCAGCGGCCACAAGCGAAAGTATTAGCCTCAGAGCGTGTGATTTATCTGAAAAAATATCATTTTTCTCTGTTGGCGGTGCTGCGGGCAACGCTCGTGCTGCTGTAGCGAGCAGCTCTGCTTTAGCGAGATCGAGCGCGGCCTCCGCCAGTGGCTATAAGCCTAGTGCTAGCTCAGCGCTCAAAGCAAATCGAACGGCGACGAATGCCTTGAACAAGCCTCGTGCAGCCACAACGCTGCCGAGTGCAGCTGGGGTGAGCACGAAGAGCCACGAAAAAGCAAAAGTCAGTGTTAAGACTGACAAGCCTGCGCCTGCGAAGCGTCAGTGGCAGTCAAATAAGGCCAATACGCCTCCTGATATAGCGCTATTAAAACCTGCTGAAGCAAGCCCAAAGGCGACTAATGCTGCAAAACCGTCAGTAGCGCCTGCCGCTAATTCCGCTCCGCCTGCAGAACACGTTCCTATAAAAAGGGCTGACAGTGGTGATGATTTTTGGGAAGAATTTTAACGCTTAATATCAAGCTGAATCCCGCTGATGTGGCATTGAGCACGCTAGCGTTTGCGCAGGGACTCGCGCATGTCTTGCGGGCTTAATGGTAGTGGTGAAGCTCCTGTACAAGCTCCCGCATGGTGCGTTCCATAGCTGGGTTATTGACTACCTTAGCGGCGTGTGTGAACTGTAAAAGCCATCGGGCCAGATACTGCGGGTGGGCTGTCAGGAATCGCATGATTTCAGATTCGCCTTGCATTGTTGAGCCTAAATATCCGTGGCGGTATTTTTCTGCGCCAACGATGTGAGACATATTTTTGTCGAAGGCAATACTGATCGTGCTGAGTGTGTGTTTTTCTTCTAGAGACTTAAAGTAGCTGTCGAGTGTTTGCTCGCGTCTGGACGCACAAGGTTCAGCTAATATTTCAATTTCTTCAATGCGGTCCAATCGAAAATCTCGCAGCGCAGCTCGTAGTCGGCACCAAGCGATCAGGTGCCAGTGACCGCCGTAGTGGCACAAGCCGATGGGCTCAACATCGCGTGTGCTAGTTTGTCGGTTGTAGCTTGCGGTGTAACACAGCTGCACTGCGCGTCGCGTAATCAATGCCGCCTGACAGGCATCGTAGTGCGCGTCTTCTTCCGTCGAAGCGGTTCGACTCAAGCCCTCTATTGATATCCTGGTCTGCAGATCTTGCAGTTCATTGCGCTGTGTTGAGTCCATCACAGACAGCAGCTTCTCCATCGCTGTCTCGGCACGTTCGCACAAAATTCCAGGCACGTGCGCTTGAACACCTTTGACGCCAATCAACAAGGCGATAGCCTCGTCTGGGCTGAAATTCACGGCAGGTAATTGGTAGCTGCGGTCGAGGTAGTACCCAAGTCCAGCTTCAGCCACCAAGGGAACCCCTGCTGTTTCGAGCGAGCGCATGTCTCTGTATATCGTGCGCTCGCTGACCTTATACCGATCTGCTAGATCGCTAGCCCGAAGCAATCGGCTGGTTTGCAGTTGCAGCAAAATGGCGATGAGCCGATCGAAGCGTTTCACAGTGACGGTGCCATCAGATTTGGATGCTTAGTTTATCAGTCTCTTAGCCCTGCTTGGATAAGGGTGATGTTATCCGCCGAGCTTGGATCAACGAAATGACGATAGACTTCGCGGCTTTCGTTGCTCAGTTGTAAATCACAGGCGGCTAGTTCGCCAAAAAACTTTGGGTAGGTTGACTCGCTCATGCTCTGCAGGTTGCCGTGATGTACCGTTTCAACGTAACGGAAGGTGTTTAATGTGCTTGCTTGAGCTGCGCCACTGTAATTTTTGGTGCTGGCAACTGGTAAGGCTATTTCTAAGTCGAAGAGCGCGTCGGGTTGCATGCGCATATTGCGATAGACAAACACCATGGGGCCAGTGGCTTCTATATGGGCTTGTTGCAGTGCTTCGATAAGCTGTTCTGGGTAGGTGCCTACGTCGTGTTTAATCGTCGCGAGAGATGTGCGTAGGTGTAGGCTTAACGCGGGCTGAGCTTCGAGGGTTTTGATTTCCATGGCTGGTGCTCCTGATGAGTCAATACTTCGGCCATTTGCCGATAGCTAAAGCTTAATCAGGAAGGCTGACAACAGTGTGTCAGCAGGGTTTCACTGGTTTTGAACGCGAGCCACGACGATAGAAATGTTGTCGCTGCCGCCGCGGCTGAGTGCCAGTGCCAGTAGTCGCGAAGTGGCGTCATTGATATTGGGCAGCTTGAGATGCTCGCCAATCTCTTTGTCGCTAACGTGTCTATACAGACCATCACTGCAAAGCAGAAAAGTATCGCCAGGTTCAGTGATCGCAAATTCCAAATCAATTTGCAGCTGATGGCCCACTCCAACCGCACGCGTAATGACATTACCTGAAGGGTGTTTTTCAGCTTCCGCTTTGGTGATTTTGCCTTTGTCGACAAGTTCTTGTACCAAGCTATGGTCGTGGGTCATTTGCTTCGTTTCGCCGCCACGGCGACGGTAGACGCGGCTATCCCCAACCCAGATGAAAAAACAAAAAGGGTCGTGGGCGAACAACATGGCTGCCGTGCTACCCATCACCTTTTTCTTGCCGGCTTTTGCACCTGTGCGCATGCACGTACGGTTTGCTTCTTTGAGCCTAAGCTCGATTTCCGCAACGTTGTCGGATAAATCTTGTTGGCGGTTAAAATCCACCATGGCATCGACTATGGTCTGGCTGGCCTGATCCCCGCCCCAATGTCCGCCCATGCCATCAGCGACGACCCAGAGGCCTTGCTCGCGATGATCGAGAATAGCGTCTTCATTGTGCTTGCGCACATATCCGGTGTGCGTCACCGCACAGGACGCCCAACGCGCCGTGCGCTCATCCGCTGGGTTGAGCGGCGGTGCCGACATGGCGCTCAGCAAATTGTTCAGCTTATCCGCTGGTGTAGCGTTAACTAGGCTCATGGTTTTTTGTCGCGTATTTTTTTGTTTTTAAGCTCTTTTACAGGCTGGAAGCGCAACGCACATTTACAGTGTAAACGCGCTGTTTATCCGGCTCGGGGGTTTCGCCTTGTGGAGAGCGGCGTCCCGACGTCGCTTTTGTCTTCACTTGCCCTGTAAACTGTAGACCTAAATTTACTTTAGTCATCGCTATTGACTGACAGGCTTTGCTCAATACTTGGGCAAGCACTCGCATATTCAGTCATTTAGCGCGGTTATTTTTTTTCAGGAACTCGACCAACATCATGACCGTTCGTACCCGATTTGCCCCTAGCCCCACTGGTTTTTTACACGTGGGTGGTGCCCGTACTGCTTTGTTTAGCTGGTTATATGCCAAACAACAGGGTGGCCAGTTTGTTTTGCGTGTCGAAGACACCGACAGAGAGCGCTCAACAGAAGAATCTGTGCAAGCTATTTTGGATGGAATGACATGGTTGGGTCTGTCCGCAGACGAAGGACCCATATTTCAAACCGATCGTTTTGACCGCTATGCAGAGGTGATCGAGCGCTTTTTAGATGAAGGCAAGGCCTACCGTTGCTACTGCACGCGCGAAGAGCTGGATGCCATGCGTGAAGAGCAAATGGCGAACAAGCAAAAGCCCCGTTACAACGGCTGTTGCCGCGATCGCCAGAGTGCGCCGTCACCCGATGCACCTTTTGTGGTGCGCTTTCGCAACCCCTTAGACGGTGTGGTCACGTGGGAAGATGCGGTTTATGGTCGTATCGAAATCGCCAACACAGAGCTCGATGATCTCATCATCGCTCGAACCGACGGTACGCCCACGTATAACTTTTGCGTAGTGGTTGATGACTTAGATATGAACATCACACACGTAGTGCGTGGTGACGACCACATCAACAACACACCGCGCCAAATCAACATGATGCAGGCTATGGACGCGCAGTTGCCGGTATTTGCGCACTTGCCCATGATCCTCGGAGACGACGGCAAGCGTTTATCTAAGCGTCACGGCGCCGTCAGCGTAATGGCCTATAAGGAAGCTGGTTACTTGCCGCAAGCTTTGCTGAATTATCTTGTGCGGCTCGGTTGGTCACACGGGGATCAAGAAGAATTCACCGTCGAGCAAATGATCGAATTGTTTTCGTTGTCTGCGGTCAATCGCAGTGGCTCGGTGTTCAATACCGAAAAATTGGATTGGCTCAATGGGCAATACATCAAAGCTTTGCCTGCAGATGAGCTGAGCAGCGTGTTCACAGATGCATTGGCAACTGCGTCGGTCACGACTGAAGGCGGACCAGACGTGGCTGCGGTAGCTGAACTGCTGCGCGACCGCAGCAACACCTTTGTTTCGATGGTAGAGCAGAGCCTGTTCTTTTATCAGCCACTGGCGGGTTACGATGAAAAAGCTGCCAAGAAAAACTTTAAGCAAGCTGCAGTTGCTCCCTTGGAAGCTATTCGTGCAAAGTTGAGCGAAGTGAACAACTGGAATGCCGAGGAAGTGCACAGTGCGATAGAAAGCACCGTCGCCGAGCTTGAAGTCGGCTTTGGCAAAGTGGCGTTACCGCTGCGAATTGCAACTACGGGCGGCACCGCTTCACCGGCCTTGGATGCGACCTTGGCGGTGCTTGGGCAAGCCACCACGTTGCAGCGGGTAGATGATGCTGTCAGTTACATAAAGTCGCTAGCAAGCTAGCTAGCCCATGCGCCGACTGCTCTAGATCATACTAAAATGGTTCTAGGGCTTGACGAGCCTAATAGCTCGGGCTAACATGTTCAGCTTAGATTCGGGGGCCATAGCTCAGCTGGGAGAGCGCTACACTGGCAGTGTAGAGGTCGGCGGTTCGATCCCGCCTGGCTCCACCAATCTAACTTCATAAAGGACGCGACCATCGCGTCCTTTTTTGGTTTGGAGATGATCGAATCGCCGACGGTGTCGGCGTCCGGAGCGCCGGTTCGATCGATCCCGCCTGGCTCCACCAATCTAACTTCATAAAGGACGCAACCATAGCGTCCTTTTTTGGTTTGGAGATG